>OBYJ01000288.1_pt1 | contig 35011 bp, 33 predicted proteins | sample 1495481 | NCBI WGS metagenome assembly OBYJ01 (sample SAMEA2580197, study PRJEB22360) | human gut metagenome | biome: human gut; feature: human-associated habitat; material: faeces | place: Denmark | collected 2008/2010
AATCGCAATTGATGATTTATTTGAGCTGTGGAAGGTAAACGCGGTTCTGAATGTCCCTTAAAATCTGTCTCAAATATTGACTTCAATCCATCTCAACCTCAAACGCCTCATCGAACAGATTCAGGGAGCTTATGGTGGTAAAGTTATCGGACTTGTTCACGATTATTATCCACTCTGGAATGTAGAAAAAGCTAAGGCCGACACCGATTCGGATCCTTGGCTTGATGAATATTCTTACCGGACATACCCTGCATTATTCTCTATGTTTGATGCACTAATCGTCCATGGTGAGAATTATAAAGAGGCTATGAAAAAGGAGCTCGATTTTAAGGGCCCTATTATTCCGCAAGGCCCGTTCAGTTATCGTTTTATTGAAGATGATGACCCTGTCCCGCCAAAATTTCATAAGAAGATAGTCTTCGCCGGAAATATCAATAACTCAAAATATTTAAGCCAAGTTCCTGAGCATTGGCATCTCGATGTTTTTGGCGGACAGCCGCATCAAGAACTTCTTGATCGAGAAAATATCAATTACAAAGGCTCATTCACCCCTACTGAATTGCCTAATCATTTTGACGGCGGTTTTGGTCTCGTATGGGACTCAGACAGCTTTGATGAGGTCATTGGTGAATCTGCAGAATACAACCGTCTCTGTTACGAGCATAAACTGAGTCTATATCTAGCAAAACGCATGCCCGTCTTCATCTGGAAACATGCAGCTGCGGCAAACTGGGTCACAGAAAACCACGTTGGATTTGCCGTGGAGAATCTTGCTGACATTTGGCCAATCATTGAGAATTTTACTGAAGACCAATACAACGCAATGCAGCCTAACCTTGCCCGAGTTAGTAAGTTGATTCGAAATGGTGTGTTTGCTAAGCACGCAGCCCTAGATGCGCTTCTGGCAGTTAATGAACCATATAATAAATGGTAGTTGATTAAAGCTATTCGAACATACTTTTTGAAAAATATACTAACTAATATTCAATATTTTTGCTAATGAAGGCAAGTCAAGCAGTCTCATATGAGAGAGTTTGACTTGCCTTTATTACGTATCTTCCAAAAGGAGAAAGCTATATGATAACAGCAATCGTTCTTGCAGGTGGTGTCGGTAAACGAATGGGGATGGAAATCCCAAAACAATTCGTCATGGTCAACGAAAAACCGATCATTATTTATACATTAGAATCATTTGACCGACATCCAAAGATTGACCAAGTCGTTGTTGTTTGTAAACAAGGCTGGGCAGACACCATGTGGGGATATATACGTGAATTCGGTATTAAAAAAGTTAAGTGGGTAATTTCAGGCGGCTCAATTGTTCAAAAATCTATTAACAATGCCGTTCAGTTCCTTAGTGATAAGTGTGTTGAGGATGATATTGTAGTGATTCATGATGGCATTCGTCCACTCGTGGATGAATATGTTCTTTCCGATGTCATTGTAAAATGTCAAGAATATGGCAATGCAGTCACTTCATTGCCATACAATGAACAAATTTTCATTAAGGAAACTGAGAAAACAACTAATAAATATATTGATCGCAACACTTTACGGCGCGTCAGCACGCCCCAAGCTTATAAGTATGAGATTCTGCACGATGCATACAACGAGGCTATTAGCCAAAACATCGGTATGGTTGATTCTGCCTATACAAATACCATGATGGTTGATCTGGGTCATACGCTATATTTCGCAGCCGGGTCAGACAAAAATATTAAGCTGACAACCACTGACGATTTAGCTTTATTCAAAGCATATCTACGCGAGAAGGAGCTGTAAGCCGCAAAATGTTAATTCATAATGATTTATACCTAAGTGACATAGACCACGTGATTTTAAATCAGAAAAGTTGGTCAGATCTCGATCAAAAGTCGTTCTTGGTGGTTGGAGCATCTGGAATGATCGGGACTTTTTTAGTTGATGTTCTGATGAGAAGAAATGTAACTGCAAATGCGCACATCCACGTATTTGCAATGGGACGCAACGAGACGCACTTGATACAGCGGTTTTCCCAATACGAAAATTCATCGTATTTCCATCTGGTTGTAGGTGATGTTACCAAACCGTTAACAACTGCTCTGCAAACAGATTACGTTATTAACGCCGCAAGCAACACACATCCTCGTGCATATGCTTCTGATCCAATTGGAACTATTATGACGAATCTGATGGGTACCGAACAGATTCTTAAACACGCTGTTCGTCATCGGCCACAGCGAATCTTGTTTCTCTCAAGTGTGGAGATATACGGCGAAAATCGCGGTGACGTTGATCAATTTGATGAGAACTATTCGGGGTATATTAATCCAAATACACTAAGGGCCGGATATCCTGAAGGAAAACGTGTTAGTGAAGCACTATGTCAAGCGTATATTGAATCTTACAACCTCAACATCGTCATTCCAAGACTTAGTCGTGTCTTTGGACCAAGTATGAAACTCAATGATTCTAAGGCGTCGTCGCAGTTCATCTTGAAGGCAGTTCATAAAGAAAATATTGTCCTCAAAAGTCAAGGTACCCAATACTATTCCTATTCATATGTTGGTGATGTTGTTTCAGCGTTGCTTTTTCTACTCGTGAATGGTCAAAAAGGCGAAGCTTATAATATTGCCAATTCAAATTTAAATCTACATCTAAAAGATTTTGCTAATGAACTCGCAACAATGTTTGGGAAGAAAGTAGTCTATGACTTGCCAGATGATATTGAAGCAGCCGGATATTCTAAAGTGACCAAAGCCCTTCTTGATACAAAAAAGATTAATGATCTGGGGTGGACAGCGCCTTTTGACCGAGCTCGATCCTTGCAACACACAGTTGAAATCTTGAGAAGTGAACTGAACAAAAACTAGATACAGATTTAATAATCTGTACAGTATCAGTTTTAAAACGTAGTGATTCATAAGATTGTGTTTTCTTTTACAATTCTCACCATCAAAAAGAGGACTCTCGCTGACTGACAAAGAACGAGACTCCTCTTTTTAATTTAAGGATGGTAGGCAGATTTTCTGTTAACTAGCAACCTTAGTAAAGTCACTCCAAATGATAAAGTATCTGTCACCAACATGAATTTGATAAGCATGTCCTCCACCAGCATTGGTAATAGTTGTCAAAACTTGCTGCTTTGTCCCAATCAAATTGAGAGAATCAGTGGTACCAACATAACCAACACCTACTTGATAGACATTCTCATTACCTGTGATTTCAATTACCTTTGACGAGAAGTCGCGCGTCAATAATTTAGGTGCATTGGGAAACAGCTGGCTGATCAAATCTGTACTTAGGACATCCGTCGTGGTGCCGTTATCACGGTAAGCATCTCCAGTAATGATGACGCGACTACCGCCGCCAATAATGTAATATTGACTGCCAACTTTGATCTGATAATACCTTTGGGAACCAGCACTCATGTAGCCAGTTACAATTGGCTGCTTCGTTTTAGTCAAATTGAATGAGTTCGTGGTGCCAACTTGGCCTCGCCCGACCTGATAGACATTTTCATTGCTGAGAATTTCTACGGTGCCACCATTAAAGTTACGTGTCGCCAAGTGATCAACACCTAGTACTAGTTGCGCGACTGGGTCAGTGGGCAATATTTCCTCAGTTGTGCCAGCATCGCGATAAGCACTGCCATCGGTCATGTTCGGAATCGTGATCGGCGTAGATCCTGGGTATAACTGATCCAAGTCCTTCAAGATCGCGCCAACGGCATTCACATTATAGTCTGGAATAGCCGGTAGAATGCCATTTGCCAGTTCAGCCGCACCACTCGTTCCCATCAGTGCGCCCGGATCATGATTGAGACCTAATGCATGTCCCATTTCGTGACTGGTCGTTGAAACAGCTTGAACAAAACCTTTTTGTGAACTAGCAGCATCTAACGTGGTGTTAGCGATTTTGATGATGTTCTGCCAAGTTTCATATACATAGCCATCGTACCCTGTTACTCCACCAATACCAGCAGGTAAATCTGCAGGTTCAATGACGACATCCGCATCAGCTTTAGCAACATGGGCCTCTTGATAACTCATAATCAAGTTAATCCCGACTGCCTTATTCCAATGCGCAGCAGCAGCCGCGATCACATCTTTTTGCTTCACAGCATCTGCATCATAAATCATGGTGCCATTTTTATTGATTGTCGTAATAGTCGATAGCACACTTGGTTTAGCATTTTCTGGCTCATTCTTGTAAAAATCGGCGTTTCTGGTGAACTTAACTCTTGCGTCCACTTGATTGGCTGTACTGAATGCACCAAAACTTATTGCGATAATCAGTGCTGATAACAAAGTCTTCCAGAACTTTTTCATGATCCTCGCCTCCTACATGTTATTTTAACGCTATAGAAAACGTTTTCCAATATTAAACTATTTATAATATTGATTTAATTGTCATTGCTTTACTAAATACTTGAAACCATTTTATAGCATTATTCCTGCGTCCTAAGCGCAAACAAACAGAGCTGTCTGATCGAACACTCATCTGTGTATCGTCAAACAGCTCTGTTATTGACAGTTGAACTTTTATGTTATGAATTTACTTCTTATTTGCCGGCTTCCCCACAGGCTTATTTGCCTGCAGTTTTGACGCCAAGTCAAGAATATAAGCACGCAGCTCATCCTTCACTTCTGGGTGGGTCAAGCCGTACTCGATGTTGGTCTTCACATAGCCAAACTTATTCCCAACGTCATAACGATCGCCGGTGAATTCATGGGCGAAGACACGCTGGGTTTGGTTCAAGGTGTCGATGGCATCGGTGAGTTGAATTTCGTTACCCTTACCAGGTTTTTGATTTTCAAGAATATCAAAGATCTCTGGTGTCAACAAGTAACGACCAATGATGGCCAAGTCACTTGGTGCATCGGCAACAGCTGGCTTTTCAACAAATTTCTTGACGTTGAAGAGTCCCTTTGAAACTTCTTTTTCAGGGTCAATAACGCCATAAGCTGAAACTTCGTCATGTGGCACTTTTTTAACGGCAAGGATGGATGCGTGGGTCTTATCGTATTCGTTAATCAGCTGCTTGGTCAATGGTACCTTGTCATGCATCAGGTCATCGCCGAGCATGACAACAAATGGTTCGTCGCCAACGAATGACTTCGCCAAACGAACGGCATCCCCAAGGCCGCGCGGATATGGCTGGCGAACGAAGAAGAGATTAACGCCGATGTCAGTGGTGGAGTGAACCAACTCCAACAAGGCATCTTTATGTTTTTCTTTCAAATTCTGTTCCAATTCAGGAGCAGAATCGAAATGGTCCTCAATAGAACGTTTTTGTTTACCCTCAACGATCAGAATGTCTTCAATCCCGCTGGCCTTAGCCTCTTCAACGATGAACTGAATGGTTGGTTTATCAACGATTGGTAACATCTCTTTGGCTAAAGCTTTAGTTGCTGGCAGAAAGCGGGTCCCAAGCCCGGCTGCCGGAATGACTGCTTTACGAACTTTCACGTGTACACAAGTCCCTTCTCTTACTAATTTGACTACCTACTATACTATACTAGAAACCGCTTGCGAAAAGTATTGGAAATCCTGAATTCTAACAAAGAATTCACATTTTCATCGCTGAAAATAAAAAACTCGATTGTCATTAGCAATCGAGTTGTCTTTAATCATTAATTTCATGCACATTAAATTTCAGAGGCTCGATATGATGGTCGCGCCAAGCCGCAAGTAACGGTTTGATGGCTTGATGAGAATCAATCAAGACGATCCCACAATCGCCGCCACCGGCACCTGAAGATTTTGCCGCGCCGCCTGCTTGTTCAGCTAGTTCAACAAGCTGACGTAATGCTGGTGTTTGGATCGCAACTCCCGAGAAATGAGCTAATTCATCCAACAACTCACGGTTGCGGCGAATACCAGCTTGAATACTGCTCAACGAACGATTGCGGAACCCATCAATTAATTTTTCTAAGGTTTCGCGGCTAGCAGTTAAGAAGTCACGGTAAAGTTGTGGCTTCTTCGCTTTGGCCAGCGTAATTTTGTCGACCAACTGAGAAGTTGAAGCTGGTGAACCTGTCCAGCCAACCAGCAACTGCATGTCAGCCGGAGCTGTCAGCAATTCAATCGACAAGTCCGGCCAATCAGTGTTAATCAGGTCGGCTAGTGACATCTGGTTTCGTGCTGCCGCCAACCACGCTTTATCAAACGAACGGTAGGCAATCCATCCCCCATAGACAGATGCTGCAATGTCACCTAAAGAGCCATTGCCCTGTACGTCTAGATGGGCAATGGCAGCCAGCTTGTAGATCTGATCCTTCGACATTTTCAAGTCGTAAAACTTGGCTAATGCCTTAATGGTGGCAACAGTCACCGCTGCTGAACTGCCGAGGCCATACTTCTTCCCATCCTTGGCGTCCAGCTGCGAATCAATATAGAGCTTATATAACGCGAGCGGTTTGTCTAACTCTCGAGCGTATTGTTCAGTCAATTTGATTGCCGAGAGAATGTAATGAAACGGATTATCCCGATTATCAAAGACCATCTCGTCGCCTTGACGCTGCCAATACAGCGAGTTTTCCTGATACTGCTCGGACACGATACTGCCGAAATGCTTCGTTGCCTCAACCGTGACGGTGACGAATTGATCTAACGCCACAATGATTGCGGGGAAGCCAGTTTCAACCACCGCGTATTCACCGGCAACATAAAGCTTGCCTGGCGCCTGCGCTGTTATCACACAATCAGAACCCTTCAATTTTTCATTTATATAGGACCCCAGAGGGAATCCGACTGTAAGTATAGCTGACCTTACGTCACAGTGACGTAAACCAACAAAAACCTTACTATTTCTAAAGAATCACCTTAATTATTTTAGCAGAGATTCAACTTTGTGCAATGGTTTCCGAATTTTCGATCATTTAGGGTTGTCAAATCGAAGGGTTCACCGATTTGTATAAGTGTAAGGCAAAAAAATGTCTTACGATGCCATGGCACCTTTTGATCCACCTAGTTGTATTTTAAAGACCGTGTGACCTGACTTCGGCCAAGACTAGTCACACAGTTGCAATTGACGATGAAAAGCGCACGCAAGCGCTGAAAACAAGGAGGAAGCAACATGCCACGAACAATCAAAGCACAAGCCATTGTCTATACGATGATCGACCCAGAGAAGGAGGATTACAAACAAGTCCGGCGCATGAACAACGTCGCGCTTGAAGCTGACGATGGTCAATTACTCGCGATCGGCAGTGCCTTCGCTAGTTTGTACCCGGGTACTCAACTGCACAGCACGGTCTTGCAACAGCAAACCGAACTGAACGCCTAAACGGAGGGCTAACTTATGAAAACACTTTCTTTCAGTTTCAAATCTTCACTTGGTAAGACCACCAGTATTCGTTTAAACAAGTACGAAGCTGACGTAACGGCGGACCAAGCCAAACAGTTCGCGCAGATTGTCGCTGATGCTAAGGCCTTCGTCAAGGATGGCGTCAACCTGTACGCGACTCCGACAGGCGCCAAGATGACCGAGACACAGGTTACTGAAATCTACCATGTTGATGAGAAGAAGGAACCACAACCTGCAGAACCACAGGCATAACTGAACAACCGCCACCTGCTGAAATCTCCATCAGCACTTTTTCGATGATCGCTAGGAAGCCGCCACTCGCAAAACACGTGAGTGGCGGCTTTTTTGTACGAGTCCCTTAGAAACAAGAGCGTAAGTGACCTCAGCGTCTAGTGACTGTGTCTTAGCCATTGAACACTGAGGTCACTCATGCGAAATATTGTTGCGGCTGTGAGTGCGGTTGTCCTCGCTAAGATTCTCTTTTCACATCTTCTGAATCATCATCCGCCTTGGCAAGCTTATTCAAGTCATCGAAGGTTGGCAAGCCCAGCAACTGCGACCATGCGCGTAATCTGCCTGTCAGGCTCGTTTTGTTGGGCTTGTCTGGATTTTCTGTCGCTAAATCGTTGACATCGCCTGCCGAGATGACATCTTGAAACTCGCGGGTATATTGCCCCAGTACCATCCCAAGCTGGCGGACATAACCCCAATTTTTAACAAGCTGACGTGGTGACATTTTTGATAACACAAATAGACTCAGGGCTGCATAACGGCGCACTGCCAGCGAGGTCAATTCCGGCTTGTCATGCGCGAGGGTCAGGAAAACGGCGCCGAGTTGATGGATTGCTTCTAAATCACGCTTTTGAAACTTGGCGTGCACACTGCTGGTCGCATTGAACCGATAATAATACCGAGGTTCGTCAATGAAGCCGATTTGATTAATTCGCGGCAAAAGATGGCCGATAAAGTAAGCATCCTCTAACAAATTGAAATTCGCGACAGGCACAGGCTGGTCGAATAACTCGGCACGGAATAATTTATTCCACAAATAACCGCGCAAATCCCGATCCTCTAACCAATAACGATACTTGTCATCGCCTTCGATTTTAAATGTCGATTCACGAAACGCGCGTGCCTTCATCTTCGTACTGCCAATGTAGTTGTAATAATTGACAACCACCATATCGACCCGTGGTGCCTTCATCCCGTCTGCCATGGTGGATAGCCACTGCGGATGAACAAGATCATCGCTATCCATAAACGTGATCAAGTCCCCGCTGGCATGATCAATCCCAATTTGCCGAGCCCGTGCTTGACCGCCATTTTGAACCCGCACAACGTGAATTCGGGGATTTTCTCGCATATAAGCCGCCAAGATAACTTTACTGGTATCCATGGAACCATCGTCCACACAAATAATCTCATAATTCGGATAATCCTGTGCCAATAAACTGTCCAAGGCCTCTGCGAGATACTTCTCTGCATTGTAGACTGGCATGATAACCGAGATCAGCGCTTCAGGATCTGCCATATACTCCCTCTTTTCGTCCTTTCCTTTAGTATAACGTGAACTGGTTTGATTAAGTACCATTCGTTTGTAAGTTGCGATAACGCGCGAATCAGCCCAGAAACCTGCGTGTAAGGACCTTGATCGCAATGGTCAAAGCCCGACCATCACGATCAAGGCCGCTTACACTCCGGTTTCTAACCGGGCTGATTCGCACTCACATACAAAACGGGGTGAGCAATCGTCGTCGCCACCCCGTTTTTTCGTGCCCTATTGTTTCTGAATGATCGCGTTGGCCGCTGTTATTCAGGAAGTGTTTTAAGATCGGCCTCGGTTAACTTGTACTTCTCGTCAATGGCATCGCCTTGAGAAGTCAAAATCTTCGGGCCGTTATCTGTGATGACCAGCGTGTGCTCGTACTGGGCACACTTGCTGCCGTCAGCAGTGACGTAGTATTCCCAAGTATCGCCTGGGACTTGTTTACCCTTGATCTTCCAAGTACCTTCAGTGATCATCGGCTCGATCGTAATGGTCATGCCGGCTTTTAGTCGTAAACCATGACCTGGCACGCCATAATGCGGCACATTAGGACTTTCGTGCATGGTTGGCTGAATGCCGTGGCCAATAAGCTCACGGACATCGCCGTAGCCGTTATCATCTTCGGTGTAAGTCTGAATAGCAGCGCCAATGTCACCGATCCGATTGCCAACAACTGCTTCATCAATCCCTAAGTAAAGGGACTTTTTGGTAACGTCCATCAGCTTCTGGTCAGCTTCTGACACCTTGCCAACGCCGTACGTCCAGCAAGAATCGCTGAAGTAGCCATTCCAGCTGACAACCGTGTCAACACTGACAACATCGCCATCTTTGAGTTTCAGGCCCTTACGCGGAACCGCATGCGCAACTTCATCGTTGATGCTGACACAAGTCACATACTTATAACCTTCAAAACCGACTTGTTCGGCCTTGGCGCCATGGGATTCAAAGAATTCTTTGGCGAACTTTTCAATTTCCCAGCTTGAGATACCTGGTTTGATAATATCGCGCAGGCCAAGGTGCATACCTGCCAAAATGGCACCGGACTTTGCCATGCCTTTAATTTCTCGTGCTGATTTGATCGTGATCAAGCTTTTCTGCCTCCAATACAAGTTTAGCTCGCAATTAGTGTAGCATTAATCAGGGATAAACAACAGAAGTCTGAGAATGGTTGGTTAAACAGTGTCGGTGTCGGTTATGACATCAGGGATCATTGGCCTTTTCGATTCACATCCCCAGAGTCGTGTCCCCTATGCTATAATCAGGCAAATGAACAAGAAAAGGCAGCCTCGCCGACGTGTAAGCCCCCGAGTGCTGTGTTTTAGGAGGAATAAGAGAAAAATGGCAAGCGCAAGGATTGTATATGCCAGTTTGACCGGCAACAACGAGGATATCGCTGGTATTATTGAAGAAGCTTTTGAGGACTTAGGGGTGGACGTGACGACAACGGAAGTTTCTCAAGCGCTGGCCAGCGATTTTGAAGATGTCGATATTTGTGTCACCGCGACTTACACCTATTCAGATGTCGGTGATGGCGAATTACCTGACGAAGCCGTTGACTTCTATGAAGAGTTGCAAGAACTCGATCTCAAGGGTAAGGTCTACGGTTGCTGCGGTAGCGGTGATCGCTTCTATGATGACTTTGCCACTTCGGTAGACGACTTTGACAAGGCTTTTGCCAAGACCGGGGCCACGAAGGGTGCAGAAGACGTTAAGATTGATCTCGCCCCTGAAGAAGACGATATTAAGCACCTAAAGGCCTTTACCAAACAACTTGTTGAAAAGTATCAGGCATTGCAATAAAACCGTTTAAAGCAAAAGGACTTGCGCTCTCAGATGAACGCAAGTCCTTTTTTGCTGCTCTCAGCCATGGTTGCTCGCTCAATGACTAGCTTTTCGCTTCTTTTTCTTCGTGTGGTGTCCGCACGCGGCGTTTGACGAAGTCGTGTACTTTCCCCTTACTGCCGTGTAGTCGACCAATGAAATACTCAGCGGTGAGTGCATTGATGACGGCGCCCCACAACAGCACCAGTGCGGAGAAGTTAAGCCATAACATGATCGCGATGAAGGTGCCAATCGTGCCATAGGACAGATATCGTGTCCCAAAATATTTCATGTATAAGGAAAACGCCTGGGCAATTAACAGCCAACCGGCGACCGTAAAGGCGGTGCCTGGTAAGACTGTCCACATCCGGATTTTGACGTTCGGCAGAAAATAATTTAAAAACATAATAATGACAAAAAGCGCGGTAATCGTCACTGGCCAACGTAGGGTATTAAATGTTCGTAGCCAGTCATCGTTGAGACGAAGCAGTGGGATCAGCCATTCCAGAAACTGGCGGCCAAATGCGAAAACAATCAGAATGGCGCCCATCACAATGATGAGTGTGAAGGTCATGAGCATCGATAATAAGCGTTGAATAATAAAATTTTGCGATGACTCGACGCCGTAAATTTGATTGAAGCCCATTTTCAAACCATTCACGCCTAAACTGGCCGCCCACAAAGTCGCAACCGCCCCAATTCCCAGCAAACCGCCACTGCTGGAATCCAACAGATTGGCGATCACTGGGTCCAACCAATTCATGACATTGGATGGGATTGCCTGTGTCAAATAGGCAGCAAGGCCTTTGTATGTTAGGCCAAAATAAGGCAAAGCATTGGCGACAAACAGAATCAATGGGAATAAGGACAGCAAGGTATAGTACGCCAAGGCAGCAGCACTTTGGCCGATGTTCGATTCGGTGATCCGATTGATGGCAAGTTTAACAAACACCCGCATTTTGGTGCGGCGTGGCAACGCCAAATCTGCCAATGCTGCACGCCCGGATTGAATCGCGACTTCTTGTTCGGCGGAAAGCAGCGGCGGCTTTTTTTGATGTTGTTTGCGAGCCATAATCACTTGCCTCCTTTCTGTGACGCCCTGCTCTTCAGGCATGTCATTAAGTTAGGTGATTAGCGTCTTAACTTTATTTTGCCAGAGTGAGCGTCATCAGGACAAGAAAAATCTGATCTGTCAATCAGTTCCAAGATGGCTCAGGCCAGCATGTGCGTCTGAACTGCCCGCATAAAGGCTGAATAATCCGCTTTTACCTGATTCAGATACCATTTGCTCCAACGCTGAACGGCGCTGTCAAAACTTTTATCGAGATAGCCGGTAACCACTGCAGCCTGAGGCGTCTGAGCGTGTGCCATTGCCAATAGATACGTGGTGATCTGGGTGTAGTACTGAAACTCGGGGAAAGTCAGTTCCTCAAGATCCACAGACCCCTTCATATCACGGAACTGGCGGACATAATAGCTTTTATCGCCTACGTTGAACCAGCCGAGGAATGGATCAGAGGCTTTCTGCAAAATCATCTGGGATGCGATGATCCGCTGTCCCTGACTGACTTCTTGTTGCAGCGTGATGCGTTCTGTATTTGGAATTAATTCAGGTCGCGGCGGCAAGGCTTCTTTGACTTGCAGCACAAGATGGCTGCCACCTAATCCGCTTAGCAAAACGAGATAACAATTCGTGCCAAAGCTGCCAATACCCACGCTGTGATGAATGATGTCCGTAATCCGATATTCGCTCAGTAGCACCAAAATATCCGGCCGCGTGGACTTGCGATACTGGGTAAAGCCGTCAAAGATCGCCTGATAAGTCGCTTTATCCAACCTGACGGAGCTTGGCGGATCGTCTTTAAACCGCATGTTGCCATCGATAGTCGTGGTGTATTTTTTGATTACCGAGTCATTATTACGCTTCGTCGCCTTTTTCACAAATTTCGACAGCAACGCCGAATCTTCAGCGCCGGGGATCGACTGCACAAGATGGTTGACTTCGGTGGACTGATAAAAACGATCCAATGCACCAACCTTGAAAAGATCCCGTAAGGTTTTACGATAAATCGATGCATCAGTCTGTACCAATTCATCTAATTTATCTGCATCAAAGCCTTGTTGGTCGCCTAACAAATAAACACTTGTCAGCAAACGCTTGATGTCAAATTCAAAGCTGTTGATCTGCGCTTCATCGAAGTCGTTGAGGTCAAAAAGCAGGTTGCGTTCTGGCGATGCGTAGAAACCGAAATTCTGTAAGTGGGCGTCACCATCAATTAACAGATTGATGCCAGACTTCTCCCCTTGCTGCAAGTCATAGGCCATCAACTCAGCAGTGCCGCGAAAAAAAGCTGCCTGCGAAGCGCCCATGCGACTATGACGCATAGGCAACAGTGATTTGGTTAAGTTTTGTTCGACACTATTAATGAACTGGACGGGGTCCCGATCAATCTTACTGACGGCGGCCAGACTTTCAATTGGTGCAGTTTTACGAATCTTTTTCCCAGTATCTTTTAAATCGTCAATGGTATATTTAGCGGCGATTCGTTCGCGTAATAGGTCTTTTAGGTCTGATGAACTTCCCATAATAAGCTCCCTTGTGGTTTTCTGTGTTGTCTTGTGAGACGGTAGACAACATCGTTAGTTTTAAAGTAGCGCATTGTGAGATGGTTTTCCAGTGATTCGGTAAAGTGGCAACTATGTAAAAGGCGGCAGCAGTGTTTGGCCCAAGGTCAGGGTTTGCACTGTTGCCGTCTTTGTTAACCGGTGGGACTCATTGTCGTTGAAAAAGCATTCGCCTTTAAACGCGTTCGCTGGCCCAGAAACCTACACATAAGGACCTCAAGGCTAAATGGCCAAAACCCAGCCATTTAGCCTTGAGGCCACTTATGTTCCGGTTTCTACCCGGGCCAGCTCACGCTCTAAAAAAAACCGCTCCACATCGGAACGGTTATCCCCAATTTGCTATTAATGATCGTTAGTATCCCTGAGCGATCTTGGCGTCTTGAAACCAAGAGATGCGCGGGTCGTCTGAGAAGCGGCCGTTAACAATGAAGTCTTGTGTCACAGCCGTTAGAATATCAACCATTTGATCTCGTGTAATATCAATGAAGCCTGGTGCCATTAAATTGGCGATCCCCGTTGCAACGATCCATACCCCGCAGATCGTGTTGCGCAACTGCGCTTCGTTCAAGTGCTGTGCTGGTTCGTAAGAATCGAATACGCGCATTGCTGTGCTCATCGCATATTCGCGCATTTCATCAACACCGAAGTGATCTTCCACAAAAACGGCGCGATACAATGGCCGATTTTCAAGTGCAAAATTGATATAAGCAAGCCCCAAATCAACGACTGGATCGTTGGTAAAATGCTTTGCCATTTTCAGTGAAAGTAGTTCTTTAATTCGATCCATGACAGCCTGTTTCAGCTCAGCCATGTTTTTGAATTCTAAATAAATTGGCTGTGTTGAGCAGTTCATCTTTTTGGCGATATTCCGCGCTGTGAAACTCTTGAAGCCTTGTTCCACAACAAGGTCATACGCCGCATTGAGAATCTGATCATGCGTAATTGTTTTCTTTCGTGCCATAATGTTCCCCTTGCTTTCTTTAGTTATTTAAAACTAGCTTGCACACAACTCATTTACAAACATCTTTGGATACGCCTCCACTCCAAAAGGCAATCTAGATGTTATGCTGTTATTTTACCAGACCTCATACCAGAAAGAAACACTATTTGCAAACAAATTGACGGTTTTCTTAATTTTTTTCGAAGTATTTTTTAAAGAGAACGCCATGCTTTGTGGTGTCATTTATTTGAACATAAAGCACGGACGTTTTTTAGAACTGTTGAGCACGTGATGATGACTGCTATGGTAGACTATTGCCAACGACGGATTTGGAGGGAACGAAAGATGACATTACCTAACTTTGACAAAAGCCTCAAACAATATGCAGAGCTCGCGGTTGATATTGGCGTCGCCGTGAAACCCGGTGACACGGTTTATTTGCAAATTGCCGTGGATCAGGCCAAACTTGCGCAGTTGATTGTGGCTGCGGCTTATGACCGTGGTGCCGCTGAAGTGCAAGTTCAGTGGCACGATGATCTGATCAAGCGGTTGGACATGGCCCACATGGCAACATCCCGCCTGTACAACATCCCCGATTTCATTAAGGGTCAGTTTGACTACTGGGTCGATCACAATGCCAAACGGATTACTGTGATCTCTGCCGATCCTGACAACCTTGCAGGACTGGATCCACAACGCATCGCTAACTATCAAAATGCCTTCAATCAAGCTTACGCCCGCCTAATGGACGCAATCAGCTCAATGAAGATTAGCTGGACCATCATCGGCGCCGCAAGTCCAAAATGGGCCGAAAAAGTTTTTCCTGATGCCAATACCCCGGAAGAAGCGACTGATAAACTCTGGGCGGCTATTTTCAAAACCACCCGAATTGATCAGCCTGATCCTGAAGCTGCTTGGAAAGCCCATGATCAACAATTGCGAACAAAAGCGGACTGGCTGAATGCTGAGCAGTTCGATCGGCTTCATTATGTCGCGCCGGGTACTGATTTGGTTGTCGGTCTGCCCAAGCACCATATTTGGGAAGGCGCTGGCGCCTATAATCCGCGCGGTGAGGAATTCATGGCCAACATGCCGACTGAGGAAGTCTTCACGGCGCCGGATTTCCGCCGCATTGATGGTACAGTTGCCTCCACTAAACCGCTAAGTTACTCCGGGAATATCCTTGAGGGGATGCATTTTACCTTTAAAAACGGTCAAGTCGTCGATGCCCATGCTGATCGTGGAGATGCGGTATTGCAAAACCTGCTAAAGATCCCCGGCGCCCGCTCGCTTGGTGAAGTGTCGCTGGTCCCTGATCCATCCCCGATTTCCCAATCCGGCTTGATTTTCTTCAACACGTTATATGACGAGAACGCCTCTGATCACATGGCGCTCGGACAAGCTTATCCGTTCTCCGTCAAAGACGGCGTTGCCATGACCGCCGACCAACGCACTGCGGCTGGCCTCAACCAAAGTAACACGCACGTTGATTTCATGATGGGCTCAGCTGACATGAATATTGACGGCATCAAGGCCGATGGCACCGTCGTTCCGATTTTCCGCAATGGTGACTGGGCTTAGGTATTTTTTTCCGCCGTAAATTGTCTTTTCTCCGCAAAATAAACCAAAGTGGCGGAGAAAACCTGGTAAAAAGCTAAAAAGGCCGTGACCGCATCCCCCCACTTCAAAACGGGAAAGACGCGATCACGACCTTTTTTGATCGACACTAGCCATTCAAGCCTTGGCCTTAATCGCCTGCAGGACATCCAAAAAGATTTGGCCATACTTATCCAACTTCGCCTGCCCGACGCCTTTGACTGCCATCAACTCATCAAGACTTTGCGGCATGGCGCTGCCAATTGCCTTCAACGTCTTATCAGAGAAAATCATATAAGGCGGTAAATGCTGCTGCTCCGCCAGTTGTCGCCGAGTACTGCGCAGTTCCTGAAAGACAGTGTCGTCGACTTCGAGATGCTGCTCGGCTTTTTGCGCCGTCTTCTGGAATACTTGCGCTTGTCCGCGAAGAACCTCAGCGCCTTTGGCCGTTAAGCCCAGAGTTGGGTACTGACCACCGCGGGTTTCTAAATAACCGCCAGCCGCCAGAAAATCTATGAACGTTGTAATGTCGCGTTGACGACGACTGCTCATCAACCCATAAGTTGACAATTGATCTAGATGAAACGACAATACCCGCTGATTGTGGGCTCCGGCCAACACTTGTGCCACAACGCCTTTGCCAAAACGCTCATGCAAGCGAACCACACAAGATAAGACCTTCTGCGCATCAACCGTAACATCCACCGATTCGCGGTCATCCAAACAATTCGAACACCGACCACATGGTTTTGTCCCGCTTTGACCGAAATAGTTCAAAATAAACTGTTGCAAACACTGATCTGTGTTCGCATACCGTTCCATCATTTTCAACTTCTCATATTGCCGCTGTTTGTGCTCGTCATCGCCTTCGGATTGATCGATGAAGAACCGCTGAACCTGGAGATCTTGCGGCTTAAACAGCAAAATTGCCTCACTCGGCAAGCCATCACGACCAGCTCGACCGGCTTCTTGATAATACGATTCGACATCTTTGGGAATCTGGGCGTGAATGACAAACCGCACGTTGCTTTTATCAATACCCATGCCGAACGCATTCGTTGCAATCATAATTGGTTTGCGATCAAACAAAAAGTCTTCCTGATTAGCAGCACGCTGCGCTTCACTCATGCCCGCGTGATATTTGGCCACAGGCAACTTCTTATGTGCCAAAAAGGTATACAAACGGTCAACTTCTTTACGGGTGCTGGCATAGATGATGCCTGCCTGATCGACATTCAGTTTCAGGTAATCTAGTAGATACCGATCTTCATCCTGATCGCGTACGACCTTGAAGCTCAGATTACTTCGCTCAAAACCAGTATTAATCATCCCGTCAGCCGGAATCGCCAGTCGCTGGCAAATATCCTGCGCAACTCGCGGTGTGGCCGTTGCGGTCAAGGCAATGACCGGTGGCTGCGAAGGCAATTGAGCCGCCACATTCGCCAGATTCAAATAACTCGGCCGAAAATCGTGACCCCATTGAGAAATACAATGGGCTTCATCAATTGCAAATAACGAAATATCAGTGCTGCCAAGCCGTTGCACAAACCAATCCGTGTCAAACCGTTCTGGGGCAACATATAACAATTTAATCCGACCACTTCTTGCTTGGTCAAGGCGATCAGCAATCTCTTGATAATCAAGGGTACTATTAATGAAAGCCGCCGGGATCCCGTTATCGTTCAGCGCATCCACCTGATCCTTCATCAACGCGATGAGCGGCGACACCACGAGCGTCAATCCCGACAACAACATCGCTGGAATCTGATAACACAACGATTTCCCGCCGCCTGTTGGCATCACAACCAGCGTGCTTTCACCAGCCAAAACGCGACTGATGGCCTGATTTTGACCAGCACGAAAATGATCATAGCCAAATTTTTCCTTTAAAATTGTCTCCGCTTGCGGCGCAATCATCGTCTTCCCCCTACTAAAGAACAAAAGGCTTCACTTATATATTATGACATCGGGCACATTTGCCCTCTCACTTGTCAACATTCATTCACAAAATGCTTGCCAGTAACCAAATCAAGATACTGAAGAGCAGCATAATCGCATCTAACAATAACACATTCAAGTTCAACAGCGACCACCAAGCAAATCCAGCTGGCCAAAACGTCAAAAAAACATAAAAAATCACGATTGTCAGCAAGAACACGATCGGGGCACTCCGCCACATGTTGCGCAGATCCTGAGCTGAAAGCGCAATGCCTGGCGTCAGCAACAAGGCAGTGACGATAAAAGCCGCAAACCAAACCCAGTTGATCTGAATCAAGCCGCGCATCGCGAGCCATTTTTCATTCAGACTCGTGGCGGCAGTTAAGACTGGCCAAAGCCGGCCATCTGTCGGAAAAAAGGCCCATCGTCCCATGATCAGCAACACGGTACTGATGCCCCAGACAGATGCACTGCTGGACAGAAATAATCCCAGTTGTGCCCAAGGCGAGCGCCGATTGTACCGCAAACTGACATGCGCTGCACTGCCGCTAACCACATCAGCTCGCATGGAAAAGTTAGTCACTTGTAATCCGAAGAGCCGCGCAACAACCGCGTGCAACAGCTCGTGCACAAAAATACCCGGTTTCATATACCAGAGCTGCGTATTCGAACGCCCGGCCCGATTCACCATGGCTTGCACCGTCGCTGCATTCACACTGCTAATGATCAGCATACCGCCAATGAAAATCAACCAGCCCGGCAAATAAACGGCTGTGAAGGCTTGCATCGCGTAATCTCCTTTTAGACAAATCCAGCTACCGCAAAAATGCGATTGCACTCATTTTTAATCTTTAAGACTTTTTAGAATGTGCAATGTGATTTCCAAAAAAGCACAGCCATCAAGACTGTGCTTCGTACTGTGCCCTATCGGAATCGAACCGATGACCTACTGCTTAGGAGGCAGTCGCTCTATCCTGCTGAGCTAAGGGCACCAGACAAAGTCAATTATGCCAAAAGCCACAGGGCAATTCAAATTCATTTGCAAATATTGACTATAAAGTGTTCAACATGCAGCGAACAACGCCTAAGCCGTCATATACGACCGCTCAATCGAATCTAACATCCGGCCATAATTACGGCGGCGTTTGTTGCCGACCAATAATTCGGTCACCATTTGCTTCAATTGCGCTGCCCAGTTAACCGGCTGCACGGTTTCACTGACGCGGACTTGGCTGGCATTGGCATTTAACGGCGTGATCAGGTACCGGACCTTGAACCGCGAGAAACGGGTGACGGTCAACATCGCAAATTCACGATCAATCACATTCTTGGTCACCTTAACTTTGGCCCACTCGCCATCTGGAAATTGCTTGCGATAAGCATAACCACCGAGTTCTGCCGCCGCAACCTGTTGATTGTTAGCCGCCGCAATATCAGCTTGTACGGGCGCAATAATCTTGCTATATAAAAAAGCTGCTGGTGTCTGTAATGTTTTTTCGATTTTCATGGGGATTACCTCTCTTGATTGCGAGCGCGTTATTGCCGCGGTTGCAGGCACGTCAACCGCGCTGTGCCAGCCGTTATTTACGCGCCTGCACTTGCTGATAAAGATCAATAATCTCATCGGCAAGCCGGCGAATGGTCATCGCACTCATTAGATGATCCTGACTGTGCACCATCAATAATGTCACGTCAACTTTTTCGCCTCGTGCTTCATACGTCAGCATCTGGGTCTGAGCTTGATGAGCTTGCTTCAACTTGGCATCTGCCTGCTTCAACAGCTTACGGCTGCGCTCAGCATGGCCGGCCTTGGCTTCGTCAATCGCCGTCATGGTTGCATTTTCCGCATCACCGGCAGCGCTCATCAATGTCATCATGGCAGCCATTTGTTCTGCTTTCATACTCACCATGACTGCCCCCTTATCTTCATCATACATCCGATGCTGCATTATGCGTTATCCTTGTGCTTGCCTTTATTCCGCTGATCTCGCAGGCGATGTTTCTTATGCTTGCGACGCGGACGAACAGCCGGTTCTTGTGCCACCTCTGGCTTAACTGGCTGCTGCTTGGCGACTGGCGATGCAGGCTTTTCAACCGTCGTTGGTGCCGACGCCTCGGACACTTTTTTAGCTGGCGGCGTGTCCACAAGCTTGCCCTCTGACATATAGCCGCGATGAATATGATACTGCGGTACCAACTTGCTGAGGTCGCGGCGATCATGATCATCCCCCAAGGTCACAACCAGACCTGCTTCACCCATCCGGCCAGTCCGCCCAGCCCGATGAATGTAAACTTCCGCGCGCTTCGGTGGTTCAAAGTTTACCACAGCCGGCAACTTAGGAATATCCAATCCGCGCCCTGCCATATCGGTCACCAGCAAGAGCGTGATTCGTCCGCGCCGAAAATCAGTCAATGCCTTCTGTCGAACCGTTTGCCGGCCTTCGCGTGACAAGACTGCAAAGCGAACCGCCTGATGACGCAAGATCCCCGCCACGCGTTCCAAGGACGAATTTTGATTGAAGAAGACCAAGGCTTTGAAGCCATCGGTATGGGCTAAGGTGCGTAACCAATCAACCTGATGCGCCCGATCCGTCTGCAAAAACAGATGCCTGACTTCGCCACGGGTTCGATCAATTGCCCGAACATCAATGATGTCTGGTGTTTTACCAAACCACTTATGCAGCTCCTTAAAATAAGGGCTTGGCGTGGCCGAGAAAAAGGCCAATTGTGCTTCCGCGGGTGCTGCTGCCGCAATCTCTCGAACCTGATCAAATCCTGGATCACGCAACATTTCATCAGCTTCATCAACAACCAGCGTTTGCAACCCATCAAGTTTCAACTTACGCGACTGAATCAGTTCCAATAAGCGACCCGCCGTTGCAACAATGACTTCTGGCTTTTCTTTTAGCCTATCGAGCTGACGTTTGACATTCGCCGAGCCAATAACCCCTTGCACGGTGATACCAATATCTTTGGCGTAAGGGGTGAGCACATCACGGGTTTGAATCGCCAACTCTTGTGATGGTGCCAAAATTAAGAGTTGTAAGCCATCGCCTGGCACCATTTTTTCAAGTAGTGGTAAGCCAAAAGCTAATGTTTTCCCTGAGCCTGTTGGAGCAAGCCCAACCACATCTTCATCGGCTTTCAGCGGTTGATACACGGCGGTTTGAATCGGCGTCTGTTCAGTATAGCCGGCTGCTTGCCAGCGTTTTTGGAACGGGGTTGCAATTGTCACAATATTGTCCTCACTAAAAATCCAGATTTGCGGAGGTCCGCAGAATTGACATGACCTGATGAACCTCTTTGGCGAGCTGCCATGCCTTGTCAAAAGCGTTGCGGTCCTTGCCGACAATTGCTTTTGCAAAATAGGCTGCCTCAGCTTCCATCGGATTAGCCAACTTTTCTGTACTCAGCACTTGATCACCGAGCTTAACGGTCTCCAGCTCAGCAGCGTTGTCCATCATCAATGTTTGCTTGCCAGAATAAATTTCTGACGGCAACTCGCTATTAGTCGTTTTACCCGTGATCAATGTCACCGCAAACTTACCATAGTCGAGCCGAGCAACGCCATCGCCGTCAATCCCGCTTTTGAGAAAATGCGGCAAATAAACGGCATTCTCCGGTACACCAAACCACGCAATCGCATCATATACAAGGTAAATACCGAGGTCCATTAAAGCGCCGCCGGCAAATTCAGGATTAAACACATTCGGCAACTTGCCAGCTAAAAAGGCATCGTATTTTGACGAATACTTCATATACGTTAAGGTGGCCCCATCAACCGGTTGACTGTGGGTGAAATCATTGACGACTTCAAAGTTGTGTTCATACACGTGACGGGCTGCCTCAAACAGATATAAAGAAGGTTTCTTCCGCAACGCTTCGTCCAACTTTTCAAACTCCATGGTCGTGGCAACCAATGGTTTCTCCACGATTACATGCTTATCGGCGTCTAACGCTGCCAACGCTTGAGACGCATGCAAACTATTTGGACTGGCAATGTAAACAACATCGATATCACTGCCAAGAAAAGCATCCATCGTCGTATAAGCAGTAGCTGGTGCAGTGCTGTCAATAAATGATTGCGCGCTTTCCTGATGTCGCGAATAAACAGCGGTGAGCTGATAAGCTTTCGTCGCCATCGCTGCCGCCACGAATTGCTTGGTGATCCAACCTGTTCCAATCACACCGAGTTTTAACATGGCAAATCCCCCTTTTCAGACACGCCATTCAGCTCAGAAACCGGCTGAATCGTGCTCTGTTTTTTAACGTGCTGATGCACATGCCAGACACCGCGAAACCGCCTAAGCCGTGGCATTCATAAACTGGCGGCCTTCAACTCACACGGTCAATCATCAAGCGTCATCACGCACGCTTATCCCGATTCAGTTGCCGTCATCCTTTTAAAAACAAAGTATTTTTGACAAGTCTCTGAACCGCTTACCATTATTGTAACAGCCCAGTAACAGAAAAACAGCATCACTGTAACCACTAAAGGAAAAAGTCATGGTAGACTTAATGTAATGAAAAAATGGGAGGTCGAATAACATGGCGAGTTTTTTACGCGGGCTGAAACATGCACTCGCGCATCGGGGTCATCATCAGGAGTCGCAAACCAAGGCAGCCAATCCTGCATTGGCATTGGCGAAGAATTTTACGGGGAATTTTGCATTTCTCGATGAGCAAACCAACAAGACCCACTCGCTGGCGATCTCGCCACAACTGCAGATCGCAATCGACAACAAAGTGCTTCCCGGTCAAGTCGTCGGCATCACCATCCATGAGCTGACTTTTCTCGACCATTACGGCTATAAGTTGGTCATCACGGCCGATGATAATGGTCCGCAAACGATCTACGACGAGGCCGAAGATGCCACTTATGCGATTATTGTTCCGAGTGTTTAAAGTAGAAAGTTCAAAATCGCTGAACTAAGACGGTTCTTGCCGTGCCAAACTCCGCAATCTCCGGCCAGCTGGGGTGGCGACGCGTAGCTAGAGCGGAGACGGCGCTTCGAGCCCAAAAACCGGTCTCGAAGTCGCCTAACAACATCAGCGACAAAGCCCGGTCGCTGTGTTGTTTGCACGGCTGAGCCCCATCTGGCCTACGATTGCTCCGCTTTGGCACTGGGATCTTTAAATCCTTCTAAATTAGCCATGGGAGATCAAAAGACGACTGATTTTTCCGAAATTTGGAAAATCAGTCGTCTTTACTTTGCTTCTGTGGCTTAATGCTTACGCCTGTGAAATATTTTGGCATCTTATTGACTAGTCCAACTTTGCCAGCGCCGCTTTTGGCACCTCTGCTCGCGGGACACGCTGCCAATCAGTGACCCCTTTTTTATCATTGTAGATCACTTTCAAATAAGCATTCATTTTAAGTGGTCGGTCTTGATTAGCATTGAACTTCAGCTGCTGCAAACTGCCTTTTTCATCATAGCCGGGCAAGTCGTAGGCGTAGATGGTGTATTTATTACCATCTTGATCATGGTCAGTGGCCTGTTGACCAGCGTTTGTGATCTTCGTGTAATAAGTCGTGCCACCATAATTTGTGATTTCAAAAATTTTCAAGCCGCCAAATACCAGCACAATCAGCACAACAAGGCCGATCAAAACTTTCTTCATCCAGTTTCACCTCGCAACTATTATGCCGCATTGGTGTCAAGGTTGACATGGCTTTTCGCGAACAATCAACGAACACTTTTGTCATATACAGCCACAAAAATTATGATTAGCTGACAATTCCCGTGTTTGGCGTTAATTGACTATCTGCTGAGACAGTTTTAAAAAGGCCGCCCGATCCCCCATAAATACGGCAGCGCGGTAATCTGCGTGCGGTCCATTCGGCAACCGGGCGCCAGACGTGTATTGCCAGAAACCGCTGCTCGTTGTCGGCTTCTTGTCGCTTACAACCCAGCGTGGTGCTTGCGGGTCGACTTTTTGGGCAGCTTTTAAAATACTTGGGCTACCCATCAGCAACACTTGGCGATGATAATGTTGCTGCACCAATGTGACAAAAGTTTGTAAATGAGTTGTCAGCCATTGTGTGCTTGGCTTCTTTTCAGTGTAATAGCTTAAGTAAATGCCAATCGGTAAATCACCGATATTTTGGCCGACTTGGCGCGTGAATTGGGCAGCTTGGGCTTGGGGTGTCGTTTCAAAGCTGAACCCATGGTAAATGCCGATGCTCAGTCGACTGCCAGCTGCCTGATTAAAATTCGTATTAAAATTATCATCAAAATAGCTGCTGCCTTCAGTCGCTTTGAGATAGACAAAACTGACTTTGCTGCTGCGCAAACTGTCAAAATCCTGCACCCCATCGGTTTGGTCAAGACGCACGCCCAACACGGGATAGGTCTGCGGATCAGGGCGGGGGTTGCGCTGATGCCACCAAACAAACAGTGCGCCCAAAGCGATGATTAAAACGGCCAGCAAAAATAAGCGTCTTTGATGACGTTTGCGATAGGTATCAGCATAAATGACCCGACTGCGCACAGTGTCCCCTCCTCGTATAAACGCCTTCACTGGCGCATCATCCTCCACATAAGAACCTTGGCCGCAACGACCAAGCCGCTTATGCTCCGGTTGCTACCCGCGCCAGCTCACGCTCTCTTTAAACGCGATCGCGGACCCAGAAACCTATGTGTAAGGACCTCAAGCCCAATGGCCCAAGTGCGGCCATTGCGCTTGACGCCGCTTACACGCCGGTTTCTAATCGGGTCAGCTCACGCTCTTTTTTTACCATTGTAGCAAAGTCGATCATTTTCGCGAAATTTGGTTTTATCAACGTCACAGTCTGTTAAGTAAAGGCCAATAAGAATAGAAGCAAGCAAAAACAATAGTAATTTTATCCAACATAAGCAAATAACTTGCTTTTTGAAGTCGTCATCGTTGTCTTTCCCTCACCCGTGCTTTAGAATTAGCGTGTGATAGCGATTGCTTTGCAAAGCTGATGAGGCTTCCACCAAACGCAATCGCGGAACTGGGAAGGAGACGGATAAATGCTTGATGAACGGCTCTTAGGAACGATTTTTACGTTGCCAACTTCGGCCGCGAGTGGCGAAATCACCCTTTATGGCATTCATTATCATTATCGAGTCCAAGATGATGCAGCCGCTGGCGACAAGGTCGTTGTCAACGCTATTTCGCCGTTGTATCTCAGCGTGGTAAAACCGGAACATGCTTTGCATTATTAAGCCACGCCAAGTTCCTAATACATGTCACCCGTATCAGTAGAAATTCATAGACATCTGGTTAGATGTTTTGAAGGAGTGATTTTTATGAATAGCATTATTTTGATCTCGTTAATTGTTGTTGTCCTAGTCATTGTCGTTGCCATTCTTTTCTCCAGCGTTGCCATCATCCATACTGGTGAAGTCGGTATTGTGGAACGGTTGGGTAAATATGTGGCAACCTTAGAGCCTGGTTTTCACATGGTGCCACCGCTAATTTATCGGATTACCGAAATTGTCAACATGAAGCAAATTCCGTTGAAGGTTGACGAACAGGAAGTCATTACCAAAGATAATGTTGTCGTCCGCATTTCCGAAACATTGAAATATCATATTACCAACGTTAATGCTTATGTTTACCAAAACAAGGATTCCGTTCTTTCTATGGTGCAAGATACCCGCGCTAACTTGCGTGGTATTATCGGCAATATGGATTTAAACGATGTCTTGAACGGAACCGAAACGATTAACCAAACGCTGTTCCAGCAAATTGCCGAAACGACTGCTGGTTACGGCCTGAATGTTGATCGGGTGAACATCGATTCCATCCAAGTTGACGCCACGATTCAGGATTCCATGAACAAACTGTTGCGTGCTTCTCGTGAAAAGGAAGCCAACATCATGGAAGCTGAAGGCCACAAACAGGCTGCCATTGCCAAAGCTGAAGGCGAAAAACAATCGGCTATTCTTGAAGCCGAAGCCAACAAACAAACTCAGATTTTGCAGGCACAAGGTCATGCTGAAAGTCAGCGACTCATTGCCGATGCCGTCAAAGATCAGATCAATTCGATTAATGCCGGCCTGATTGATAACGGCAATCTGTACTTGCAATACAAGAATGTCGAAGCACTTGAAGCGCTGGCAAAGGGCACCGCTAACACAGTTGTGCTGCCAAGCACTGCCATTGATTCTCTCGGTAGCATCCCAGCAGTCGGTACCTTATTTAACCAAAAGAAGACTGCCGACAATAACTGATCCGGTCACAGCCGAATAGCACGATGACTGCTATTCGGCTTTTTTGGGCAAAAAGTCAGCTTTTCCCTTCTGCTAAACAAAATGCCGTCTTAACAGGCCGTTGTTGGCCAATGATTTGCAACTAGCTCTTGTTTTTAGGCGTTAAAAAACACTCGCTGTGTTTGAAAAGCCGTGCGGCACTTTCAGAAATAGATAAAACAGCGTAACATTGATGGAAATACCCCGTGGCTAACCACGGGCAACGAGAGGTGAACCTAATGTACCAGCTTTTAACCGATTCTTGCTGCGACTTACCCTATCAAACATTACACGATCATCATGTGGATTTTGTCTCAATGCATTTTACAATCGATGGTCAGGAATACGAAGACGATCTTGGCGAAGATAAATACGATATCAATGCCTTTTACCAGCAGCTCAAGCAAAATGTGATGCCAACAACGACACAGGTCAACGTTGGCCAATTTGTGGATTTCTTCACACCTTATGTTGAAGCCAAAACACCGATTCTATACATTGGTTTCTCCAGTGGTTTAAGCGGTACGTTTGATTCTGCAACACAGGCTAAAGCGATGTTGTTAGAAAAGCATCCTGATGCCCAAATTTATTTAATCGACACATTAGCCGCTTGCGCGGGGGAAGGCCAATTTGTGTTGGACGCGATTGATAAACGCGATGCTGGCATGCCGATTGCTGAGTTAGCGCAATGGCTGACAGATCATCGGTTGCATTATCGGATGTGGTTCACCGTTGATAAGCTAGATTTTCTGTATCATGGTGGCCGGGTTTCCCGGACATCAGCAGCCCTTGGAACGATGCTGAATATTAAGCCGGTTATGGACGTCGATACTGCTGGGAAACTTCGCGTTGTGCGCAAAGTCCGCGCCCGAAAACGGTCACTGATCGACTTAACTGATGAAACGCTGAAGGCTGTTAAAGCCAATCCGACGCACCGGGTCATCATTTCAACATCAGGCGATTATGACGCCGCCAACTTCGTGAAAGACCGATTGCATGCCGCCTCACCTGAAACACCGCTGCAAGTCGGCAACATCGGCCCCACCATCGCCAGCCACACCGGCTTCGGTTGTGTCGCGGTCTTCTCGATGGCTACTGACGATCGGCAATGACTGTCTCTCAGGCTGAACGATAACTTCTGAAACCTACAATTTGTCAGAGCCCAAATAATCATAGGAAGTGCTAGGCTAAAACTTCCTTGCCATGCCAAATGCTGCAATCTTTAAATTCCAACAGACTATTTATGAGAGCGAAGAATGATTTGCCTATATATGGCAAATCATTTTTTTTAGTCTGTCTGGTAGCTATTCAGAATGTCCAAAAGCCAGTCAATCAAGCATGAAAAGGTGCTAATTAGGCGTACTTCAAGGTAAAATAGGACAAGATTATGGCCAAGGAGGTTTTTCCAATGTCCATTCGCCCTGCCATCACCAACGACGTCTCGCCTTTATTATCACTCGTTCAAGGTTATTATCATGACAGCCCTGTCCCACTTACGATTGATGAAAGTGCCATGGCTGCTCATCTGAATCAGCTACGGACTGATGCCATATTAGGGGCTTTGCTTGTGGCTGAGTTGGACCAGCAACTGGTCGGCTTTGCGATTCTTTATCGTAGTTTTGACACCCGCACGCTCAAGCCGTTGCTGATCATCAATGATGTTTATGTCGCCCCTAAGTTTCGCCGCCACGGTTTGGCCCGACAATTGATGCAGGCTGCCTTTCAACTGGCTGATGAGCGCGGTTATGCAGGCTGCAGTTGGCAAACACGGATCAGCAATCATGGCGCCCAGCATCTGTATGATCAGCTTGGCGTCCGCGAAACTGGCTGGATTCATTATTATCGTGCTGGCAAAGATTAATCTGAAAAAAGAGACAAGTTTTCGGCTGTTTACCATGCGTTTTCGCCTGATAATCGGTCGCAGAACTTGTCTCCTTTTTTAATTTTCAACTTAACGGCTGTTTACGCTCGTGCAGCCGATGCAGGTTCAACCAGCCTAGCAGCAGCACAGCTAGCAATAAGAGTAGCAGAGCAAAATCATAGCTGCGGTGCATACCATAGATAAACCACTGGGGATGGCCATGCGGATAATCATGAATGTACCGACCAGCCTGCGTACTCATATTCAGGTACAACAAGCTTGTCACCAAGGCAACACCGATTGTCATCCCCAAATTACGGCCAAGCGCGGCCATGGACCCCGCCAGTCCTTGAAACTTCGGCGCGACATTGTCCATCATCATCGGATTGTTTTGAAAAGCGCCATTGGCCAATCCTGACCACGCGAGGCCAAACACGATCCAACCCATCGGCCAGTTCGGGGTTGCCGCGGCAAACAACCCCATCGGCACACACCAGAGAAACAGCGCGAAAAAAGACACCCGTTCTGCTCCGAAATGATCGCCCAGATTCCCGCCAATTGGCGCACTGATAACATTGGCCGCCGGAATTGCCATCATACAAAAGCCCGCCGTTAATGCACTCAAGCCTAATGTTTCTTCCAGATAAAACGGCATGATCACGCTATTAAAATAGCCGAGCATATAGACGATCATCGCAGTCAGAATACCAATCGTGAAACCCGGATTTTTGAAAATGGCAAACGGAATCAGCGGGTCAGATGCATATCGCTCAATCTGCACAAAAGCCACAAGAGCGACGAACGCAAGCATCCCTGGTAACAGCGTCACCCACGACAGTCCGGCTGTTTGTGCCCAGAACACCGTGATGAAAAAGCCCAAAATGATTACCGAATAACTGCCATATCCCGGCCAATCCATGTGGGCCCCCGCCAAGGACGGCCGCTGCCTTGGAAAAACCAGCACGCCAATTAAAAACGCCACCAGCGCAACCGGCACATTAATCAAAAAGATCCAATGCCAGCTTAAAACCGCCAACACCCCGCCGCCAATACCGGGACCAGCGATATTGCCGAGTTGCAACAAGGCACTGTTGACCCCGAGCGCGCGACCATGCTGATTCATCGGAAAAATGGCGGTGATAATGCCAAAATTAGTCGCCATCGTCATCGCGGCACCAGTGGCTTGAATCAGTCGGGCCGTTAATAACCATGGTAAGGTCATGGATAGTCCGCAAAAAAGCGAGCCTAGTGCAAACAAAATGGTCCCCAACTGAAACAACCAGATCCGACCCACGCTGTCAGACAACTTCCCCCAGAAAATAAGCAGGACACAAATCGCGATCATATAAACTGATGTGACAAGTTCGACGGTGCTCATCGGCACCTTCAGCTCCCGGGCAATATAGGGCAAAGCAATATTGACGATGCTGGCATCCAATGTAGCCATAAAGGACACAATTGAAGTTGCAATCAAAATCAACCAACGACGGCTGGCGCTCATGGTGATCATCTCAGTTTCATTTTAGATTTAAAGACAACTAATAACTGACACACAGCGTTATGAGGCGATTTCAGGGACAAGATAGGCCTACTAATATCGGTTTTATTTAAAACAAATGTGTTTAAATGCTACCGACGCCAAATCGTGACGCGCTTTGCGGGCAGTCGATACATACCATCGGTCGGCTGTACATCGAAAGCTTGATACCACGCCTCAAAGTTTTGCACAGGGACATTAACCCGCAAGGTCGCCGGGGCATGGACATCTTGCCGCAACACCGTTTTAGCGCGCTCTGGCCGCATTTTGGTCGCCCAAGAACGAGCATAGGCAATAAAGAAGTCTTGCAGCACTTTCGGGTCAGCCGAATCCCCTAACAAGTCCAACGCCACCGCCATGCCGGCATTATCGGCGATGTTTTCGCTAACCGTCAGTCGGCCATTCACTTTGACGCCTTCATACAATAAACCGTCAAATTGATCCGCAATAGCTGTCACTAACTTGTCGAAGGCTTGTTTGTCCTCAACCGTCCACCAATTATTTAACGCGCCATATTCATCATACAAGGCACCATTATTATCGAACGAATGTGAAATCTCGTGACCGATGGTAGCACCGGTACCGCCAAGATTTTGCGCTCGGGTCCAGTTCAGTGAGTAGTATGGCGGCTGTAAAATCCCGGCTGGGAAGGTGATGTCATTTTTCATCGGATCGTAGCAGGCATTCACAAGGTGCCCCGGCATCCCCCAAACATTGCGATCCACTGGCTGACCCACCTGCTGAAGCCAAAAGTCTTGCGTCTGCTGGCTCAATTGCAAAATGGTCGGCAGTAAATCAGCCTCTGGCTCGACATGCAGCGTCGCGTAAAGCGGGAAAAGTTGATCTGGATAACCCATTTTAATTTTCATAGTCGCTAATTTGCGGATAGCCTTCTGCTTAGTCGCTGGGCTTAACCAAGTATTGTGTTCAAGTTGAACTTGATATTGTTGCAAAATTTCCTTGACCATCGCGGTAATATCCGCTTTCGCATCCGCGCCAAAATAAGTCTGGCCATAATACTGACCAATTGCATCATCAAAATAGTCGTTGGCAACTCCAAAAGCATGCTTTTCCCAAGCTTCGGGCTCAGGCTGTCCAGCCAAAAAACGGTCATATTGACCAGCAAGTTGGCGGCTATCATCGCTTAAATAATCAGCACAAGCCAATAGTTCGCTAATCAGCATCCATGCTTGCCATTCTGGATAGTTTGCTTCGGTGATTAATGTCGACAGATGCGGCAGATAAGCAGGCACCACGGCATTGACCTTCGTCGGTGTCTGCGGCATTTTAGCAGCCAAAGCTTCGGGAATGCCTAAGAAACCAGCATCTTCTACAAATTCAGTCCAGGTTAGCGGATTGTCAAAGGTGCTATCAACGGCAAAATCGACATTTGCCGGAATGAACGCAGCCAATCGGCGATCAAAACTTTTAGCCGCCGCCACATAGTGCGCTTGTGCTGTCTGGTCAAAACCGGCCTCACCCAAAATCGTTGCGACCATTTTCGACCATGCAGCTAAATCTGCCGCATTCTCTGCATCATCGGTTTGATACATGGCAGCGTCAGGTAAAATCGTGGCCGGACCACCAAGATTCAAAATATTGTGAGCCGCATCGTGCATATCAGCATCAACGTACGGGCTTACTGGCAACACATATTGCTCCGCCAGTAGTTTTGGCAGTGCTGCACGAAACTGGGCCAGCGTTTTAAGCCCAGCAATTTTATCCAGCCGTGCACGAACCGGTGTCATGCCGAGTTGGTTGCGTCGAACTTTATCGTTAGCCTTAGCAAATAGTCGTGCGGCATTTTGCAGTGGTGAATCGGCGGCTTGTGATGCCGCGTCTATTTTCTTCAAATCGGCTACCAACTTGATTCGAATGCTATCAGTTAGATCACTGTCAGCACTCACGACGCTTTTGTCAGGCGGGATCACCGTGGTCTGCTGCCAAGTCCCGTTGACCGCCATATATAAATCATCTTGAATACGTGGTAATGACATCAAAATTCCTCCTTTTAAGCGCATTCGTCGAACCAAAATCTGATACTCCTCCTGCGGTTTTTAAATGCGATAATGCAAGCATAGTTTGACTAAGCAAGCGCGTCAATTGCTTGCACAATGTCCTTGAAACTTCTATCTTAAAAGCAATAAGACAGAGAGGGTGATGAGATGGCATTAGAACAATATCGGTTTGACGGTAAAGGCAAGTTTGATATGAAAGGCTTCACGACCACACCGCCAGATAGTTTTAAAAATAAAAAAGATCAAATTAAAGCAGATATTGAGAATAACATCAAAACATTATCAAAAGTACAGCAACATTTAGCCGCGCAAAAACAATACAGTGTTTTGATCATTTTCCAAGGCATGGATGCTGCCGGAAAAGACAGTATGATCGAGCATGTGATGTCTGGGGTTAATCCACAAGGCACCTCAGTTGTCTCGTTCAAAGTGCCGACTGAGCTGGAGCTAGATCATGATTTTTTGTGGCGGATTCACAAGGCCTTCCCCGCTGGCGGCGAATTAACAGTTTTCAACCGCTCGCAATATGAAGAAGTCCTCGTTGACCGCGTCCATCCCGAATTGTTACTCAAGGAAAACCTGCCTGGTATCGACAGTGTTCAGGACGTTTCCGATAGTCTTTGGTCTGAACGGTTCAATGATATTAAAGCTTTAGAAGCTTACGCACGGCGCAACGGGATTCTAATTTTGAAATTTTTCCTGCACCTTTCCAAAGCAGAACAAAAAAATCGATTCCTTAAGCGTATCGAGGTTCCGGAAAAGAATTGGAAGTTTTCACTGGCTGATATTAAGGAACGCCGCTACTGGGATGATTATCAAAAAGCCTATCAAGAGGCTATTCAGAACACGGCAACTAAAGCCAATCCTTGGTTCATCATTCCATCTGACGATAAATGGTATTCACGGCTGATTGTTTCGCAGATTATCAATCAAGAAGTCACCGCTTTGCCGCTAAAATATCCAGAGATTTCCGATGCTCAAAAGCAGCAGCTTGAACATGCTGTTGAGGCTTTGAAAGACTAAATAGATTCGTTTAAAACTATTTTATACAGAATAAAAAGACGCCTCGACAAAATTGAATCCTGTCAAGGCGCCTTTTTGATTATGCTTTGGCCATCGCATATTTTCTGATGGCGACCGCTGCACCATCATGATCGTTGTCAGGGACAACAGTTTTAATTGCATCTAATACCACAGGCAACCCATTGGCCAAGGTCACCCCAAGTGCAGCAGTTTTTAACATTGGCAAATCATTTTCACCATCGCCCAACGCCATCGTCTCAGTCATGGGGATGGCAAACAAGTCACTGAGTTGGCGAAGAGCGGCTTCTTTTGACACGCCTTGCCGCACAATTTCTAGATAGGTTCGTTTCGAACGGCTAGCGACCAATTGCCACTCTGGATGGGCAAGAATGATGGCTTCCGCGCGATCAACCACAGCAGGCTCACCCATGCACAGCATTTTATGCACTGGCAATCCTTCCGCCAGCATTTGTTCCATAGGCGCAGTTTCTGCGCCAAAGCCTGTGATTGCGGCTTCTTGTTGGACCCACGCATCCACCACGTTCACATACCAATGCGCGCCACTGAAAATATTCAGACTGAGTGCCAGTTTAGCTAACGCTTCGTATGCCTGGCTACCAATGCCAGCGGGCCAAGGCGTTGCGGACAGGATTTTTAAATCGCCATGTTGCGGTTGGCAAATGACGGCGCCGTTGAGACTGGCAAGTGGCACGTCGAGACCCATCTGATGTGCCAAAGCGGTCATGGCCAAAGGCGGCCGCGCAGAAGCCAGCACAAAGGTTCCGCCAGCGGCCGCGTATTCCTTGATGGCCGTTTTAACTTCATCGGTCAACTGGTGGTTTGAATTCAGCAGCGTCCCGTCAATGTCACTTAAAATCAGTCGATAACGCAAATCAAAAGCTTCTCTCTTTTTCATAATCCCCTCGAACGATTCTTTTCAGCCTTCACGACTGCTGGTGGGTAACCGGGTGCAATGGATCGTTCAGGGCCGGAATACTCTGGCGAACACTGAAGGCAAAACCCAAAGCCGCCAACAAAATTAAGCCTGTGGCACCGACAAACAACAACTGATAGCTGCCGGTGCCCTCAATCACCATTGCTCCTAACAACGGACCCAATGCGCGACCAGCTGAAGCAAAGCCTTGAATCAATCCCTGATAACGCCCTTGCTGTGCCAATGGCGTAAACAAGGTGACATAAGTCGAGACTGCTGGTAAGGCCAAGACTTCACCCATGGTTAAAACAATCATCGCCACGATGAACGTTATATACTGTCCTGAACCGTTCAACAAAAGCAAAAATGATCCGGCAAACAAGACAAAACCGCCAATCAAGCGCAAGCGAATGTGTTGCAATAACCAGCGATCAAAAGCCGTCAAAATTGGCTGGAATAGCACAATTAGTAAGGCATTAATCGTCCACAAGAAACTATAATCCTTAATCGTCAAACCTTCGCCTAACATGAAAGCAGAAATATTACTCTGCCATTGCTCATACATTAGCCAGGTCACAAATAAGGTCACCATCAACATGACTAACCGCGGCTTGGCTGGGTTGCGCTCGCTGCTAACAGTTTGCGTGGTCGCAGTCGCAATCGCCACTTTATCAATTCGATAATGCAACAAAGCAACCACTAAAAATAAGGCAAATAAGCCAGTTGCCAAAGCGAAAACAACGCCAATACCATAAGGCAGCACAAATCCGACAATTAAAGTGCCGATAACCAACCCTAGATTCGATGTAAAGTAGAGAATATTGAACACGACACTCGGTCGTTTATTCTGAATCCGAGTCGCATAGGAATTAATCGCTGTCGTTGTGATACCGCTGCCAAGACCGGACACAACTAACAGCAGTGGATAAGCCGGCCATCCATGGAAGAAAATCAGCATGCCAGTCGCAAAAAGATTCAGGCCAATACCAGCAAGAACTGTCCCATATGGCTGCCAATGATCAAATAACCACCCACCGAAACTGTTACCGATCACCATAAACATGGAATTAGCAAAAAGAACAATCCCTGCAACCGTTAGTGGTTCACCTAAATATTCATGCATATAAATCGTTGTTAACGGCCAGATCAGGCTGATCCCGGTATTCGTAATCAACGAACCCAGAAATAACCATTTCATTGCTAAAGTCTTTTGCTGCACCAGACTCCCCCATTTCTTGTCACTGCTACTGATCATAAGGGAAATGGCCCTATTATAGCAACTTGAATGAGCAAATATTTAGGGTGTTATCATGATTTGCCCAAAATAAAAGCCTAGTGTAAAAGTTCGAGCTGGTTCCGCGGCAATTCAGGGGTGCCGACTGCGAAGCTTGAGTGGTGGACACAACTGCAAACTCACAAAGAATCAAGATCTTGTCGTTCAGTCAGTGCTTGTGCCAAATACGAGCCTCAATCAACAATAAGATCGACATGCTGATCGTGTTCTAAAATAGAATCATGAGAGCTGGCGGAGCGGCGATGGGCTCAGTGGTGAGATTGGTCTTAGTGGAGTGGTTTTCTCCGCTTAGACCAAGGCCGAGCTTCACGACCGCGGGCTTTGCGGGCTTGAAGTCGTGCCCACCACGTTCCAGCCCAATCGCC
>OBYJ01000306.1_pt1 | contig 33242 bp, 34 predicted proteins | sample 1495481 | NCBI WGS metagenome assembly OBYJ01 (sample SAMEA2580197, study PRJEB22360) | human gut metagenome | biome: human gut; feature: human-associated habitat; material: faeces | place: Denmark | collected 2008/2010
TTTTATATAATTTTTATCGCCCACCCGCATAGCAGGTGGTTTTTTGTTTCGTGCACTCGCTCTGCTCGCGCACTCAACTAGGTCTAAAGACATTAATAAAAAAAGAGAATCATGATGATTCTCTTTAAGTGATATATACCTAAAATACTTCTTTGTCCCAAGCCTCTAAATTATATGTTCGAATAACATTATTTAAACTAGAAGCATATTTAGGATCTGTTGCATAACCATCAGCATGTAAATAATTTGTAACAGTAGCATAGTCTTTCTTCCACAAAAGATTGCTGTATCGTTTATTAGTAGCAAGGAAACGCCCGTGGTCAACTACACTCTCATAATTACTTGGATATTTCCGAAATGCATCATTAATGTAATAATAACCACCAGTACCATATTCAGCAGTTCTCATAACAATTGACTGACCATTATAGCTACCTTTAATACCAAACAAATTATGTCCTTGTGTAGCAAGAGCAGATTGACCCCAAGCACTTTCAAGAATAGCTTGAGCTGCAGTTACAGATGGCAATACACCGAATTGTCGCCAGCCATCTAAAGCCGCATCATGGATACTTAATAGGAAATTAGTATTCCGATTAATTCCTGAAATAATCCCTGTACTATCGGCATGAAGGTTTAGTCCAGCTACCGTAATATTTTTATTAGTTACCTTTAAATATGTACTTGGATCAAAATAGTAATAGCTACCAGCCCACTTTTGAAGGCCAGATAGTACACGCCCATCACCACCGAAGAGATACCAATCACCCCATTGAGATTGACGATAATCATTATCTACTCGTAAGTAAGTATTGGGATCAAAGTAATAATAACTACCGGCCCATTGATATACTTTAGTGGCAATCCGTCCATCATTACCAAACATATACCATAACCCCCATTGAGATTGACGGTAGTCGTTATCTACTCGTAAATACGTACTTGGATCAAAATAATAGTAGCTACCAGCCCACTTTTGGACACCGGTTTGAATTTGCCCATCATTGCCAAATAGATACCACATCCCCCATTGTGACTGTACATAGTTATTATCTACTCGTAAGTAAGTATTTGGATCAAAATCATAGTATGTGCCAGCCCACTTTTGGACACCAGATTGGACAACACCATTATCAACTAAATACCAGTTATTACCAGTACCATTAATAGTAGGAAGATATGAATAATTGCGACCAGATGTTACATCACCATTTTCATAATATGTCCACTGATTATTTTCCTTAATCCAACCATTTTTCACCTGTGCTGCTTGTGGTTGGATTGGTGTAAATTGACTAATATCCTCATCAGTCTGTGTGTTATCACTTGTTACATTTACATGTACATTATTTGAATTTTCATTAGCATTATTTGAAGCTACTTCATCACTACTTTTAGGCGTAGCAGTAACTAGCTGGACTTCATTATTAGTCGTAATGTTGTTGGTGGTAACTTCTGTTTGTACTGCATTATTAACTGATTCTTCACTAGAATTATTCGCATTTGTATCAGCATTTGCAGTAGTGAACATTACCATTGTACTTGCCAATGTTGCAATCGCCATTACACACCACTGTTTACCGCTTTTATATAGTTTATAGTGCTTACGCAAATTCATAATATATTAAAATTCTCCTTAATAATTTAACTATTTAACATCATATAACAATTTAACATGGTTTAGCGATATGTTAACAAATTGTAATGATACTTAAATTTAATGTAATATTTAAGGAATTATCATCCTAACAAATTTATTCTTTTTTAAAAGAACGATTACTATCGAAAGAACAATATATGAAACTATTGGAACTAAAAATATTTCATATGGGTTATTCATTAACTGAACAAATTCAGGCCAATTATCTGGAGTAACATGAAAAACATACTTATAAATTGCCTCATAAAAGATTGGATGGATGATATAAATTCCTAAGCTTACTCCAGACAATATTCCAAATAATTTAAATTGATAACTCTTATATTTATACAAAAACTCAACAATCCGTTTAACCAAAAGATAAAGTGCAATAGAATACAGAAAATTTCCAATATTATTTAACATATGAACCTTCTTTAAGGTTAAGTCATTAATTATTGAAAGCATTAACGTAACCATGCCAATAACAATTAGCCAATTTTCTCCCTTACGATTAAAAAAGTTCTCTTTTATTAGATAACCAATAATAAAGAAACCAAGAAAATCCGAAGTAAGCAATGGTTGAGTTAAGTAATCATTATTTATTTTCAAGCCTGTTAATTTACTTATATAAGTAAAACAATCTATAAAAATAAAATTTGCAATTACAATTGCAAATAAAGTTTTTTTATGTTCATCAACTAATACTGAAAAAATTGGAGCCACTAAATAGAGAGCAATAATTGTATAAAAAAACCAAAATAAATTATTAATGTTATTACTAGCAAACGAATTAATAAAATCCGTGATACTAGGATTAGGATGCAACGATGGACCAGGATAAGCACGATGTTTAATATCATATAGATAGTATATTATCGACCATACAAAGAAAGGAATAACCACTCTTTTGAATCTTTTTATTAAAAAAGTTTTAGTAGAATACTTTTTTCGATAATCTAATAAAGTAGCTCCTGAATTCATAAAAAAAATATATACTGCTGGAATGCATAAAGATTGTAGTACTAAAGCAGTTATATAGTTTGAATAATTTGTATTTCCTGAAAACGCCAATTGTGATGAATGCAGCACCAAGACAAAAAATATTGCAATACAATTTAATACATCTATGTAGTGGAGTCTCTTACTATTAAGCATAATTTTCCCTCCTACACTAATCCCTTTTCTAAATTTGAAATTGCAGTTTTAATATAGAACCCTGACCGTAGTTTTTCAGCAACTTCTTTGGCGTTGTTCACCAGTTCACTATAATCAATCGAAGATACATTAGGTAACACTTCATCTAATTCATTCAAACTATCAACTACAATTCCGATGTTCATTTTTTCAACAAGATCTGCTATCGCTGCCTGACGCCAAACAACTACAGGAATCCCTGAGCTTAAATATAAAGAAGCTTTATGAGGATTATTAAACTTCATATAATTTCCAAATAAGCCATCGCAAGTTATTGGTGTCGTTCCATCCCAAACCAATCCAAAATTTCCTTTTAGATAATTAGGTAGTTCATCGGGGGGATACTGACCCTTGTATACTATGTTAGCTCCGTACTTTTCCAATGGATTAGGACCAAAGACATTTAATTTCACCCTTTTTAAGGATAACTTTTCTAAAAAGCCAGCCTTACTTAAATTTCCGGCAAAGCAAACAGAAGTCTCATAGTTTGAACCAGATGCTAGCTTAATTTTATTATCATAATCAAATAAGCCCAAGCTTTCCATTGGGACTGTTACACCATTATCTCTAAGCCACTTTTCCATTTTTGCGTTATGAACAATTAAGCCATCAGCCATATTAAATACTCGAAGTTCCTCATCAATGTACCCTTTTTCGCCATAATGGAGTCGCAAAGATTCAATATCGTGAATAATCAAAATAATTTTAGAATTCATTTGTTGAAGTCTTTTTACCAATTGCTTTGTAACAATTTTAGAATATGTTGGATATTGTAAAAAGATTTCATCAATGTCATTTTGCTTTGCCAAAAAGCGTGGAACATCAATATATGCAACCTTTGCTTTTTGCAAAACCGATTCTTGATTAATTGTAAAGTTCCATTTTTCAAAGCCATCTTTTAATAAGAAATTTTCAATATCAATTTTTGCTTTGGGTCCTGCATTGTTATCATGGTGTGTTTCTTTTACTGTCAATATTACTTTTGTCATACTTATCCACCCAACTAATAGTCTGTAATTTTCTTTAGAACATTACGCAAGTTCTCAAAATACCGTTCTTCATAAAACTTTGAAATACTATTTTGAATCGCTACTTTGTTATATTCAGTTTGTGACATTTTATTAATCTTTTTCGCACATTCTTTTATATTTCCACGATGATAAACTTCCCCATTTATGCCATCCACAACTACATCCGTAAAACCGTCAAAGTCAGCAGAAAGACATGGAATTCCTCTGGACATTGCTTCCAAAAATACCATTGGTAGCCCTTCAAAGTGCGATGTCAAAATTAATGCAAACGGTTGATATGCTAATGAACTCCATATATTTTCAGTCCAGCCATGCCACTTAACTCTATCTTTAATTTCTAGTTTTTCAGCAAGTTCTTTACACTGACTCTCATCTTCTCCGCCACCATAAACATCCAATACAACAGATGAATTAGTCAAGCTAACGGCACGAAGTAACTCTTCTAAATTCTTTTGGCCTGTTAATTGGACCCGGCCAACATATAATAAATGCTTTTTACTACTATTCTCTTGAATATCTAATAATTGATGATGTTCTGCAGGATTATAAATTAAAAAAATTCTTTGAGAAGCAATTCCTAAATCAATCATCTGTTGTTTTATCGGAGAACTAATTGCTAAATGATAATCCGCAAACACAATATTATGTGGATCATAATCCATCTGATTAGCTATTGAAAAATGAAACCATGAAATTAACTTACAATTTTTATGAGTTACTTTTCTTAACTTAGCAAATAACTTAATAATGTTAGGACTAAGAATTATATAATTAGTATCTTTAGGACTCATTAAAAAAATCTTTATAAAGTAAGCTAAGCGATTTAGTCGACTACTATTCTTTGGATAAATTACTTTTATACTAGGATTTAATTTATGCAGCCATTCTTTATCTGGCGTCATATTCGATAAAACTAATCGGATGTCATTACCATTTTCAACTAAATTATTTAGTACTTTAACTAAAACTGTTTCTGTCCCACCACGACCAGTTATTTTATTGGTTATAAACGTTAACTTCATAATTAAGCTCTCTTTACTATTTTTTTATTAAAGCCTTGGCTTGCTTTAAGATTGGTGCTTTTAGCATGAATAAACAGATTACATACACAAAAATTCCTAATGCAACTTGAAGTGCTAAATTAATAATCGTCATACTCATGATTAGGTTTATTCGAGAAACAATAATGTACATAAAAAGTCCACTCAGTAGATACCGCCATATAGGAGCAAAAAGTGCCCGACGTCGAATTGTTCCTTTAATATAAAATAGCTGAACTGCTGTCACTGCAAACTCCGAAATAACTGTTGCAATTGCCGCACCATTAGCTCCATACAAAGAAATCAAGAATATATTGGCAACTATATTAACTACTGCTCCAATTGTTACTGAAATTGTATATTCATGTTCATGATGAATTGGCATTAGATACTGGGTACCAGTAACATTACTCCATGCAATCATCAGAATGGCTGGAGCTTCCCAAAAGATAACACCACCAGTCGGGCCATATTCACTACCTAAAAACCATGGAGCAAACTTATAGGCAATCGCCATCAGTCCAAACATCATTGGAGTTGAAATAGCTGTTACAAAGTCAAATGATTTATACAGGCTCTCACGGACTCCTTTTACATCACCAGAAGCAAACTTATTTGCAATATGTGGCAACATAACCGTCCCAGTTGCAGTAACAACCGCCAATACTAGTTTTACAATGTTATCTCCAAAATTAAATTGCGAAACTGCAGCTTGCGGAGCCATTCTCCCTAACATAATCCGATTCACAACTAAATAAATTTGTGTTGTAATCGTGGGAATAAATAATAACAATGCTGGATAAAAATGTTTAAGTGGGTGCCATTCACGAATGCTTACCCACTGAATATTATTTTTGAGATATGGCCATAGGGTAAAACTTCCAGCTAATTGGGCAAAACCTAATAAGAAAATATATTTAGCAAGGTCACTTTGATTACGCACTAATACAAAAATCAAGGCAATTGTTATCAGTTTGACGATTGTGTTTCGCGAAACAGTCTTTTTAAAATCCTCCATCCCCATAAAATACCAAGAAATATCAATTCCATAAGCAATTATCCATAATGCTTGTAGTAAAAAATAAGTCTTAAATGCACTACTAAATAAAAATACTGCTAATAAATAAGTAATTAAAACTATTGAACTAGTAGCTACTTGAAGTGAAATTATTCCCCAAAAAGTTTTTGATCTTTTAAATTTATCGTTTCGTTGGTAAGCTATTTCCCTATTACCATATAGAGAAATGCCAAGTTGACCTGCTAAATAGAAAAATGTTACCCATCCATTTGTATATGTATTGATTCCATTATTATTGGCACCAAGAACTCGAGATACATAAGGAGTTGTAATTACAGGAGCTAGCATTAACAATATTTGATAGCCTGCATTATACAAATAATTTTTGATAACCTTCATGTAACAACCTCATTTGACTTTTCTTAAACTAAAGTTTTATTTTACCACTGTATTTTACCAAACAAAAGACAGCCATGTTACACTTTAGTTTCTGATAAAATGTGCTACTTACTTTGATATATTATTTTATAGTTAAACTAGTATCTAAATAAGTAGCTTATACTAATGTTAAAGTACAAGCTACTTATCAAAATGCTTCATTCTATTTTTTAGCTTTTAAATAAACCCACGTAGTAGCCGAGAAAGATAGGATAAAACCTAATAAAAATCCAACAGCTGCTCCTAATAAAGTAAGCTTTTTAATTGACGGAGAACTATCACTTTTGGCTTCATCAGCCACAGCCTTAGAGAATAGGGAAATTTTATTTGCTGAGGTTACTCTTTGAGGAATCTTTTTAGCTGCTGCCTCAGCAACGGCATTTACAACAGCCGCAGAATCGTGTGCAGTATTAGCCTTCGCACTTACTCTAACAATTGTAGTTTGCATTATCGGTTCTGCATTTACCATTGATGAGATTTGTTCTGCATTGTATTTCTTTCGTAAGTCTTTTGATAAATACTTACGAGCAGCAGCAGCAGTATCATTACTTTCTATTATTTTTGCATATGTATTTCCGAGATTCATATCAGCTTGAAGTTCTTCATTTGCATTAGCACCATCATATGCTCTACTAGTCATAATATTTCTAACGGATTCATAGGTTGTATGCTGTTTATGCTTTGCATATAAATTGCCCCCTAATCCAAATATTATTGTTGTAATAAGGATAATGAATACGTTTTTCCAAACAACTTTTGAAATATTCTTTACGTTGAAATTTTTCTCACTCATTTATGCTTCTCCTCCTGAGTATTATAAAAATTAGGTATAGCGAATAATGCTAATAGAAATGGGTTGTAAATAATCTTAATTATATCTGGTTCAAACATAAAATTTAATGCTGCAACTAAAATAATTGCCGTTAAAATAAATGTTTGCCGAAATGTTGATCTTATCGCAATGTAGGTCATGCACCCAATTATAAGTACAAACGATAATATTCCCCATAATAAAATCATCCGAACATATGAGGAATCTATAAAGAAGTAATGGCTCACACCATCTATTTGATTAGCTAATTTCAGCCCTTTACTTCCACCATATGTATGCTCTACGATTGTCTGACCTAAAAGCTTAACATCGTAATTACTAAAAGCTTGATATCCCAAGCTCAATCTACCAGAAGTAATATCATTGATTTTTCTCATTATATGATTAGATGCATCATAGAAATAAGAAGTAAAAATTATTATAGAAGCTGAAATTGGTACTGCCATCCACCAAAAAGAGGCTAGTATCTCCGATAATTTATGGCCTCTAAATGCTCGCTGTGCAATAATCATTACAGGTATTACAATCATAGTAGCTATAAAGTCTAACTTAGTATTTGTAATCATCATAAAAATAACATCACCAACAAAGATAAAAAGATAATCAAACCATCTTAATTTATTAAATCTAAGATAACAATACGCTAATACCAAATAGAAATAGTGAGTTGCAAGGCTTGATGTATAAATTAAACCTAACGAATATCTCGGTGGTCTGGGTGCAGCACGATATATTAAATTCGGTATTACCCCTAATAGTGAGAAAATTGCCATTGCCAGCAACAACATTACGTTTAAATATAGATACCAAGTTATAATATCCTTAAAATTAACATTTTTTGCTCCAATAACAAAAGGCACTATTGTTAATAGCTGTAATTCATGCGCCATTCGCCAATTTATCATGCCTAATAGTATTAATATAGTAATTATAACTAATTCTTTTTTACTCCACCTATCCAGAACGTATATTTTAAATAAAAGTAATGGAAGTGCGAGATACGAACATAATCTTAAAAAACGGCCATTTAATGCTTCCGCTAGAGTTGTGTCTTGAATAAATGAAGACACAAAAAAAATCACAAAAGCAATAAAAAATATCTGACTACCGTTAATAGGAAAATTGTAGATATTTTGAGTATTTCTTTTAAGCAATTTATTATTTCCCTTCTTGAATGTAATAAAGCTATATCTATGTATTTTATTACATTGCAGTATTAAATCCTTACCAGACTAGGAATATTGCATGATACCGGTAATAGAACGTTTAATAAACGTTGCGTAATTCACTAAAAATGGCAATTCTACCAATCTTCTACGGATTAAAATTATTTAATATCAGTTAATAAAAGATACAATTCTTATAAATGCTCTAGCTAAATTCCTTATTAACAGCTGTCAATGCTGCATGTAATACTTGATCCATGTTGTAATAACGGTATTGTCCTAAGCGACCACCAAAAATAACATTATCAGCCTTTTCGTCAGCTAACTTGGTATATTGCTTGTAAAGATCGTTATTCCGTTGATTGTTAATCGGATAGTATGGTTCATCACCACGGTGCCAGTCAGCAGGGTATTCACGAGTGATGATCGTTTTATCCTTGTCACCCTTACCGAACTCAAAGTGTTTATGTTCAATAATCCGTGTGTATGGTGTTTCAGCATCGGTATAGTTAATTACCGCATTACCTTGATAGTTACCAACATTCTTTTCTTCAGTCTCAAAACGTAAACTTCGGTACTGTAACTCACCTAATTGATAATCAAAGAACAGATCAATCATACCGGTAAATACTATTTTCGGATAATCTTCAAGGTACTTAGCCTTTTGATTAAAGAAGTCAACACCAGTCTCAACATCAATTAAGTCGCTATCAAGCATCTTCTCAACGATCTGGGTGTAACCACCAATTGGAATTCCTTGGTAGGTGTCATTAAAGTAGTTATTGTCATATACCAAACGCACTGGGAGACGCCGAATAATAAAAGCAGGTAATTCCGTTGCTTTTTGTCCCCACTGTTTTTCAGTATAGCCTTTGATCAACTTTTCATAGATATCGCGACCAATAAGTGAAATAGCTTGTTCTTCAAGGTTCTTTGGTTCTTTACCAGCCATTTCTTGCCGTTGCTCATTAATCTTCGCCATTGCTTCTTCAGGTGTACGAACTCCCCACATCTCACTGAATGTATTCATATTAAATGGGAGGTTATACATTTCGCCCTTGTAATTAGCTACTGGGCTATTCGTATACCGATTGAATTCTGCAAACTGGTTTACATAATCCCACACTTCCTTATTAGACGTATGGAAAATATGGGCCCCATATTGATGCACTTGAATGCCATCTACCTCCTTAGTGTAGATATTACCAGCAATATGGTCTCGCTTTTCAATCACTTTCACACGCTTACCACGTTTAGCAGCTTCATAGGCAAAAGTTGCCCCAAAAAGGCCCGCGCCTACTACTAAATAATCATATTTTTGCATAACTATCTCCTTATTAACTAACTTTCTAATATGCACCCTCACTCTTAAAGATACTAATAATATTCTTAAACATTATCTTCATATCAAATCCGAGTGAAGCCTCATCAACATATTCCAATTCAACATCACAACGTTCGGGATAAGGAATATTACTGCGACCACTTGATTGCCATAGTCCCATTGCTCCTGGCTTTACTGACAAAAACTTATCAACTCGGTCACCATACTCAGCCAACTCTGCCTTAACAACTGGTCGGGGCCCAATAATACTCATATCGCCACGCAAGATATTGATAAACTGTGGAATTTCATCAATTGATGTCTTGCGCAGCCATTCTCCCAAACGCGTAATTCGGGGGTCTTCTTCTGGTTCTAACTTATAGTTATTTGCCACATATTTAGCATAAAGTTCAGGATCATTTTCCAAAATTTTATCTGCATTCTCAACCATAGACCGGAATTTGTAGATTTTAAATGGCTTCCCATGCCAGCCGATCCGTTCCTGCTTATAAAACAGTGGTCCCTTATTATCACCAAAACGGTTCATTATAAAAACAGCTAAAAACACTGGGCTAAAGCAAACTAATGCTCCTGATGATAGCACAACATCAAAGAACCTCTTCCAGAAAAGGTAGCTCTTAGATTGTTGTTTAATTTTTACCTTCTCACTCATGATTCTCAACCCTACTTTTTCTCTTTAATAATATATATCGGTCGTTTCTTTGTCTGCATATATATCCGACCAATGTAGCGACCTACTATTCCGAGGCAAAGTAACTGGATACCGCCGAGGAATAAAATAATACAAACCATTGACGCCCAGCCAAAAGCACTACTAGCAGGCTCAATAATCTTTCTTATTATAACAATAATCATCCCGATAATGGAGATGAATGCCGTTAATCCACCAGCCCAGGTCGCAATTGCCAAGGGAGCTTCAGAAAAATCAGTAATCCCGTCAATCGCATACTTAAATAACTTCCAGGTCGACCAATCTGTTGTCCCAGCAACTCGTTCAACATTTTTATAGGGAAGATACTTAGTTTTAAAACCAACCCAGTTAAAAATACCTTTTGAGAACCGGTTATATTCAGTTAACGATAACACTGCATCCACCATCTGGCGCGTCATCATCCGGTAGTCCCGGGCTCCAGAGACAATTTTAGTATCAGAAATCTTATTGATAACATTATAGAATTGGTTAGAAAGGAAAGACTTAAACTTCGCCTCACCCTTTCGATCTGTCCGCCGCATCCCCACACAATCATATTCACCAGTGGAAATAGCCTTATACATCTCTGGTAAATATTCTGGTGGATCCTGTAAATCAGCGTCCATCACAACGACATAATCACCCGTTGCGGCCTGTAATCCCGCGTAAAGCCCTGCTTCTTTACCAAAATTCCGTGAAAAAGAAACATAATGAACCTGTTCTGGATCCTGTTCATGAAGCTTCCGTAGTTCTGCTAAAGTCCCATCACTTGATCCATCATTGACAAACCAATACTCAGTGTCCACTGGCATCTGCTTAACCACTTTTTCAACTGCCGGGTAAAAAAGCGGAATAGTTTCTTCCTCATTATAACAAGGAACAACTATTGACAATTTTGGCATTCTTGTCTCTCCAATCGTTAATGCTCACCATGACCGGTAACTTTACGTTTTAAGAACTTCACAATCTTTAATGGCCAGTTTTGCTTTTCAAGAAATACCCGGTTAACTTCCACTGTCTTGTATTGCGGATTAGTCAACAACCAAGTATCTAGTAAAAGCTCACTTAAAAAGCCAAAGACCCGTTGCTCATATGGTGTATAGTCAGAATAATCAACTTTTTTATCAACTTCGCCTAAAACATCAAACAGCCAGGTACAATATTCATCCAACGGCTGCTTCTTCATAATCATCATGTTGAAATAATGAGCCGATGTCTGTTTCATTACTTTTTCAAAAGCGGGTAAGTACTGAGGATATTTCTCCTTTAACACCTGCCGCGTAATTTCAAGCGGCTCGTGCTCATGAACATGGAGGTAATGTGATTCATTTGTTTCAATGTAGTAATGCCGCTTCTTTGGCAAGATTACATCGGCATCTGTCAATAACTCTTCAACCTGTTCATGATTGAGGATGGTCGAAAGATCCTTTGAGTGCCCCATCGTTAAGTAACGACGGTAGTGGACTAATCCTAACGCATCCACATCAAGATTTTTCCATCCCCAGTACAGAGCTGTTAACTCATTGTAGTGCGGATTCTTTTTTGAAATATTATCTCCGGTGTTATCACCCTGAAATGTACGATTAACAGTCGGGTGAATCTCTTTACCAACAAAAACTGGTAAATACATTGGATCATCTGGCATCCGATAATTTTTATGGACAGCCACTAAGATTTTAATATTCACTATTGTACTCCTAATTATTGTTTTTAAACATAATCATTAAAATAATACCAGTAATTCCCAATCTTGGAAAGTTATTATTGGAAATCCTGCGCATCTAACCAGCTTTGGACATCATCAAGATCAAAGCCTTTCCGATACATCGCCTGCTTAAAATGCTGCTCACGCTCGTATCCTTGATAACAACGAACACGACGCCATTGCTTTGCTGCTTCTTTTGCTAAAAGGTCGTTCTCTTGCTCCAGATCAGGTTGTGGAACAACTTCATCCTTAATCATTTCATACACACTACTAGAGAAGCCTTTTGTCATGAGTCCTTGTTGTACTTTTTGTTCTCGTCGCCGCTCTGGCTGGTTTCGATAACGGCGAAATAACTTTTCAGCTAACTTTTTTGCCAATTCTGCTTGAACTTCGGGAGTAAATTGCGTTAAAGCATCATCAATATCGTTTTCGCCAATCCCTTTTTGTCGTAAGTGTTGACGAATTACCCCAGGTCCCTTCAAGTCCGTATTAATCATCGTGCGGACATAAGAAGCCGCATAGGCATGATCATCAATTAACTGTTGCCCGCGCAGCTTTTTTAAGATTGACTCAACAAACTCTTCTGGCGTGTCAATTTCTTTTAGCTTCTTAACGATGTCGCTTTCCGTCCGCATCTGGTAAGAAAGGTAGTCAAGCATTCGTGAATAAGCCTTCGCTTGCTGGTCAGCAGTCGCAATGGCCGCAATTTGCTTTTCATCTAGCTCGGTTCCCTTCATCAAACGGAACTGAATCAAAACACTTTCTGCAACCGGAAAAGCATACTTACCATCAAGGTATATATTATATCGACCCTTCCGTTTTTGCGCCTCAATTTTCGAAATTTTTGCCATTTTTAAATTTCTCCTTAACACTCTCAATTTTTAATCGTTTATAAAGGTGTAAGCAGTGGCCACTACTTAACAAATCAAATTAAACAAAGGAAGTTTTTATCATGCAAATGGTTCGTAATTTCAAGTCCGCTAAAATTCAGCTTACCCTCACTAACAGTGAACATCCCAAGGGCGTTAAACATCCCTTTAACAACATTATTGAGGATGTCACTAATGAGCAGGTAGCACAATTTAGTGCGGCAATTGAAATGCTTACTGCTGAAAAATGCCTTGATACAGATATTATCGTTACTAGTCAAGTTGCAATGAACAACTAATCTCAAGGAGGAAATTAACTTATGCGTACATTAAGCTTAACTTTCAAAGGTAGTCTTGGTAAAAAGCATTCATTAAAGTTGAACTATGCCAGTGGTGATCTTGATGCCGAAACCGTTCGGAAGGCAATGCAAGAGATTGCACAAACCCACCTCTTCACTAAGGAAGGCGAAGATATTTATCAGCAACCTCTTTCTGCGAAATACGTTGATACTGTTTCTACCGTTATCTTTAACGATGAACAAAAGTAATTAAATATCAAGTTCTAAAGATCTTCAACATTTGGAGGCTAGGAAATTTCCTAGCCTCCATTTTTGTTTTTTCTTTCTACCAGTTGCCAAAAGTGTTTCTTGGCATGCAATTCACCTTCATGACATTCTTGCAAAGCAGCATTTAGCGCCGCCCCCAGCATGATAATATAGCCAGAAAAGTCAAGCCATACCATCATTGCAATAAAAGCTCCAATTGTCTTGTAGGAAATTACCCCGTGACCAAATAATAAGGTATAGAACGAGAATAAACGTGATAATCCCATCCAAAGCAATGAAGCCAAGAATGAACCAGCAAGTGCATAGCGCAACCGGACCTTCGCATTAGGAACAAAGTAATACAAGAGTGTAAGAGCAATAAACAAGACGCCAAATGTTACCGGCCACCTTAATGAGCTAAAGATAGCAATGTAATCACGCCGGAAATTAAAAATTGGCTGAATACTCTTAAGAACCTGCTCCCCAAAACCGTATAAAATAATGATGATAAAGATAATTACTAAGAGGACAATCATCCAAACAAATGAGACGATTCGGTTCATCACCGGATTCTGATTTTCCGCAATCCCATAGGCATGGTTAACGCTGCGTTGAAAAGCGGCAATTCCCTGACTGGTCGACCAGAGAGCAATCAAGGCCCCGGTTGTCAGAACACCACCACTCCCCCGTCGTAAGAAATCATAGATCAACGGCTGGATAAAATCATAGACCGATTCAGGAATTGCAGTTGAGAGGTAGGCTAAAATCGTCTTAGCGTCAATTCCAATCATCGGCAATAAATTTCCTACTACCATCACGGCAGGAAAAATAGATAGCAAGGTATAGTAAGCTAGAACAGCAGCAGAACTTGAAATCTGGGCCATTGTAATATGTTGAATTAATAACGCAATAAAAGTCTTGCCCTTGCCCGATTCCTTGTCCATAATAACCTCCGAAAATATTTTATAGGTTTAATTATAACAAACTGCACACAGGACAAATATTACATTAAAGTAAAAAAGAAACGGACATAAGCAGATTCCTTGTCCATAATAACCTCCGAAAATATTTTATAGGTTTAATTATAACAAACTGCACACAGGACAAATATTACATTAAAGTAAAAAAGAAACGGACATAAGCAGATTCCTTTCATAAAAAACAGATAATACAGTATAACAATAAGCCTCCAGCGCTGGTAAAACCAAATGCTGGAGGCTTATTGTTGCTTACAGGAACTCGAAAACAAAGTCACACGCTTCCTTTTCACTTCCCTTATTCAGCAATATTATGACGCTTTGCGGAGATTTGATAGAAAACCAATGCAACGATTGCAAAGAAGATTGGTCCCGCAAGTGTCCAGAAAGCTGTTTGATAATCTTTTTGTAATAGTGGTTGAACAAACGTAAAGACGATTCCGACAATTAAAATCAATTCAACGAAACATACTAATACATCTGTCCAGAAACGGTTCTTAAAGACAACGAATGGCCGGTCAAGGTTCTTCTTCGCCTTAAAGAATGGGAAAGCCCCGATCAAGAAAATATATGGGAAACAAGTTGAAACGTTCGCCATATCAGTCAAAATCAAGTAGAACTGTTGAGCAGCATTGCCACCAAAGGCAACCAAGAAAACAATAATTGAAACAATAATTGCTTGAAGCCACATTGCATTCGCAGGCATCCCCGCCTTATTAAGTTTCGTAAGCTTCTTTGGCCATAAGTCTGGATTAGATCCAAGAATGAAGGCCTTGATTGGGGAGTAAAGCAGGATAAACAATGCACCCAAGAAACCAAGAGTCTGTGCAAAGGCAACGATCCGCGTCATAATAAGTCCAAAAGTAAGGGCAGCACCGTGCGACCATCCAAGTGCATCCCCCATGGTAACCCCTAATTGATTAAAGACAACATAGGTAACATTACCAAGGTTAACGCTGCTCTTAGTCAAAGTTTGTTGATAATTTACTGACCAACCAAGCATAAAAATCATTAAAACATAAGTACCAATCGTAAAGATACTTGCAATGATCAATCCACGAGGGAAAGTCTTTTCAGGATTTTTCATACTATCAGTAACGGACCCTAATGATTCCATCCCACCGTAAGCAAAAATAGCATAAACAACAAATGAAATAATAGCAATTGGTGTCTGGAATTGTGGATTAGGCGATGTAATGAAAGTTGAAGCCCCATGAATTGATTGCTTTAAGATTCCCTTATCGGCGACTAAAACAATAACGCTGACAATAACAAAGATAATGTTAACAACAATTGTAAAAATACCACCAAGTGAACCAACTTTAGCAATGGCGGTCATTCCCCGTGAACTACACCAAGTTGTCCCAAGAATCAATAGAATTCCAAGGACCCCAATCAATTGAGTCGAGGTCAGACCAAATGCGTGCCATTGTTGGGTAGTATCCTTACCAAAAAGCAAGGCAGAAAAAGTAATCCAAATCCGTGATGCCGTTGATACCATCCATACAATCCAAGATGCTAACCATACGAAAGTACCGACAAAAGCGACTCGTTCACCAACTGAGCCGGCAAGCCAGGAATAAATTCCCCCTTTAGCATCCTTAAATGTGGAACCGTACTCTGCCATCATCAAGCCACAAGGAAAGAAGAAACAAATCCCTGCTAATGCGTACCAAATAATACTACCGTAACCCATTTGTAAGTAGGCGTTTGAAACATTCCCAAAACCAAAAATGGCGGTAATGATCATCGTCACTAGTCCAAAGGTAGTAATCATCTTTTTATTACTACTCTGTTCGTCCAAAATAATGCCTCCAAAGCTTTAGAATTCTTAAATAAAAATAAGAAATTATTTAATAATTATTAGTATAGTCGTCTTTTAAAAAAATAAAAGTCTTTTACAGAATTTCACATTACTTTTATACTATTTTTCGTATTTTTATACCAACTTAGTAATCTTTATTCGTTTGTTTGTATATTTTGGTATAAGTGATGTATACTATTTTCATTACTTAATAATTGTTTTCACATTTAATCTTAATGCTATGGATAGCGTTTTCCGACGTTGCTATAATTGAGTTAAGAAAATTTATGTGATTTTCACTCTAAGATATAAGATCGTGAGGTGGAGTAAATGAGTGAGAAAAAAGGTATTAATACTACAGAACTAACCCTTTTAATTGTGGGGTCGACAATTGGTTCAGGAGTATTTGGCATTACCAGTGATTTAGCTACTGCGGCGGCTCCTGGTCCAGCAATCATTGCCTGGATTATAGTAGGGATCGGCGTCTTGACTTTAGTCCTCTCCCTAACTAATCTTTCGCAAAAACGGCCAGACCTTGATTCAGGAATTTTCAGTTATGCGGCGGCTGCTTTTGGTCCGCTGGGCGAATTTATTTCTGGTTGGGCATATTGGCTTTCCGCCTGGCTCGGTAATATTGCTTTTGCGACGATTATGATGAGCGCTCTTGGAACGTTTTTCCCAAGCTTATTTGCTAATGGTCAAAACTTATTCTCAATTATTGTTGCAATTATTTTAACCTGGGTTTTGACATTCTTAGTAAATCGAGGGATCGAATCAGCGGCCTTTATTAATTCGATTGGGACGATCTGCAAGATTATTCCATTAGTCGTCTTTGTTATCTGTGTGATTCTTAGTTTTAAGGCTAAGATCTTTACTGCTGATTTCTGGGGCAATGTAACACAGAACCTTAGTTCAAAAATCGAAACCGGTTCAATCTATGACCAAGTAAAGGCCTCAATTATGGTAATGATGTGGCTATTTGTCGGTGTTGAAGGGGCCTCTGTCCTTTCTAGTCGTGCCAAAACGCGGACAGATGCTGAACGTGCTTCTATCTTCGGCTTAGTAAGTTTGCTTGTTATCTACATCGTGGTTTCCATTTTGCCATACGGGGTCATGACCCGGGCCCAGTTAGCAGCTGGTGGTCAACCGGCGCTCGGTGCTATCATGCAACACCTGGTTGGAACGTGGGGTGCCGCCCTGATCAGCATTGGATTAATCGTCTCAGTTTTAGTTTCATGGCTCTCGTGGACAATGCTCCCAGCCGAATCATTAATGCTAATGGCTGATGATGAAACCCTTCCAACATCATGGGGCAAGCTAAATGAAAAAAAAGCGCCAACACGGGCATTAGTAATTACTGGGATTCTTCAATCGATCTTCCTCTTCTCTTTGCTTTTCACTACCTATGCCTACAACTTTGCATATACGCTTTGTACGGCTGCGATTTTGATCTGTTACCTCCTTGTTGGTATTTACCAAATGATGTACAGTTGGCAGCACCAAGAATGGGGACAATTTGTTATTGGACTAATTGCCACCCTCTTTGAACTGATGGCGATGGTTCTCTCTGGCTGGAAAGAAATAATGGTTGTTTCAGTCGGTTTTATTCCCGGATTATTCTTCTATGTCCAAGCATGCAAGGAATTCCATCACCCAATCACAGTAAAGGAAAAATGGGCAATGGGGATTATCGCTGTCTTTGCGGTTATTTCCTTAGTATTAGTAATCAACGGAACAATTTCAATTAATTAAAGGAGGAAAAAGATTATGGTAGAAATAGCACATTTTGGTGTCGAAGCATGGCTAAATAAGTGGGAAAAGAGCGCAACTTATGATATTTCGCAGAGTACAATCGCTTCTTTGAGTATGCACGATCTCTTAAATTTAGATGGTAACAATGGCAAAGAGTTTTATGAGATGCTTGATAAGCAGCAAATGAACTACGGATGGATTGAAGGATCACCTGAGTTTAAAGAAGAAGTTGCTAAACTGTATCACCATGTTGATCCAGAAAATATCTTGCAAACAAATGGCGCCACTGGGGCAAACATTTTAGCCCTCTATGCCCTAATTAATCCCGGCGACCATGTAATTGCCGAATATCCTTCTTACCAACAACTCTACGATATTCCTAAATCATTAGGTGCAGATGTTGATTACTGGCATATTCATGAAGAAGACGATTGGTACCCACGAATTGATGACCTAAAAGCGATGGTTAAACCTAATACTAAAATGATTTGTCTAAACAACGCGAATAATCCAACGGGAACAGTTCTGGATAAAGAATTTCTCGAACAAGTTGTTGAAATTGCTAAGTCAGTCGATGCCTATGTTCTTGTTGATGAAGTCTACCTGCCCCTCGATCACCCCGAAAAGTTTGCCCAGATTATTGACCTTTATGATAAGGGAATCTCTACTAATTCTCTTTCAAAGACTTATTCGGTGCCAGGGGCTCGGATCGGTTGGACCGCGACTAACGCTGAAGTTGCCGATGTCTTCCGTAAATTCCGTGATTACACCATGATCTGTGGAGGAGTCTTTAACGACCAGCTAGCTACCTATGTCTTACGTCACCGTGATCAGGTTCTCGCCCGGAACCGGAAGTTAGTTCTTGGGAACCTCGCTGTTTATAAGGATTGGATTGACCATGAAGACCGAGCAAGTGTTATCATGCCACAAGCAGTCTCCACTTCCTTCCCAAAGCTTGATGTGCCGGTTGATATCCATACTTTCTGTGAAAACTTGCTTCATGACGAAGGAGTTCTCCTCGTGCCCGGCGATGCTTTTGATACTCCGGGTCACGTTCGCCTCGGCTACTGTGCACCAGAGGCAACCCTAAAAGAAGGCTTAAAGCGGCTTTCAAAGTATATGCATCAATATGATTAGCGTTAAAAAAAGGATGTTTGAAACATGCAAAAGTTTTCTAACATCCTTTTTACTGCTAGCGATTAATTTTCAAACTGCTTAGCAACCTTTTCTGCGATCTCACGGTAATGTTCCAAGTACTTAGCATAATTATCATCGTACATGTAATCAGCATCTGCTTCTGGATCTTGAGATGTCAAAATCTTCGGACCATCATTCGTAATAACTAAGGTATGCTCATATTGGCAACTCCAACCACCATCAGCAGTCTTGGCAAGCCAACCACTTGGATCACTGGTATCAGCTTCCCACGTACCGGTGTTAATCATTGGTTCAACAGTAATGGTCATCCCATTACGAAGACGGATTCCTTGACCGTGTTCGCCATAGTGAGGCACCATTGGATCTTCATGCATTGTTGGCTGAATACCATGACCAACAAATTCACGGACATCCCCATAGCCATTCTCATCTTCTGTGTAGTGTTGAATAACTGCCCCAATATCACCAATCCGGTTACCAGGAACACATTGGTCAATTCCCATAAACAGTGACTTCTTAGTAACATCCATTAACTTTTGGATTTCAGGAGAAACTTCTCCTACCGCATAGCTCCAGCAAGAATCACTGAAAGCACCGTCAACACTGACAACCGTATCAACCTTTACTAAATCGCCCTTCTTTAAGATTAACTTCTTACGAGGGAATCCGTGACAAATTTCATCATTCACACTAACACAGGTAGCATACTTGTATCCTTCAAAGCCAATTTGTTCAGCTTTAGCTCCAGCAGCCTTGAAGTACTTCCGAGCGAATTCTTCAATCTTCCAACTTGAGATGCCCGGCTTAATAATTTTACGAAGGCCAAGGTGCATTGCCGCTAAGGCTGCCCCGGCCTTTTCCATTGCATCGATTTCTCGAGGTGATTTTAAACTAATCATTTTCGCGATCTCCTTATTTACAATCTAACATAAATAGTATACCACTTGTCTGCCCTGATATCGCAAACCGTGCTATACTATATGAACGTTATAGATTTAATGGAGGTTATAAAATGGCAAAAGCACTTGTAGTATACGCAACCATTACCGGTAATAATGAAGACGTTGCGGATATCATTACTGACGCTCTTGAAGATTTAGGAGTAGAAGTCGATGAAGTTGAAATGACAATGGCTGATCCAGCTGACTTTGAAGAAGCTGATATTTGTGTGATCTGTCCTTATACTTACGATGAGGGAGCTCTTCCAGAAGAAGGAATTGACTTTTATGAAGACTTGCAAGAAGAACAACTAGCAGGCAAAGTTTATGGAGTTGCCGGCTCTGGTGATACTTTCTATGGGGATGACTTCTGTGTTGCCGTTGATAAATTTGGGGATGCTCTTGCCAGGACAGGGGCAACTAAGGGCGCTGAAAATGTTAAAATCAACCTCGCACCAGATGAAGAAGACATTCAAAAGCTCGATGCCTTCGCTAAGCAATTAGTAGAAAAGGCGGCTAAACTGAATGATTAAGGATCTGTGGGTAAAATATAAGTCAATCATCGCCTACCTTTTTTGGGGCGTTGTCACAACGGTGGTTAACTTAGCAGTATTCCAGATTTTGAGTTCTGGGATTCATTGGAATTATCAAGTAGCTAATGTTATTGCCTGGTTTCTATCGGTTTTAGTAGCTTACTTCACTAATAAAGTCTGGGTATTCGGATCACATTACACTACTGTTAGTGACTTTATTGTTGAGTTTCTTCGGTTCTATTTCTACCGAGGCCTCACACTTGTATTAGATATAATTATTATGTATGTTGGGGTTTCTTTATTAGGATTCAATGATCCTCTCCAACAATTTATCGTTAAATTTATTGATAATGTCATTGTGGTAATTGCTAATTATATTTTCTCAAAGTGGTTAATCTTCAAAGATAATCGCGATATTGCAGATAAATAAATGATAGGATTCGGACTGTAAACTTACAGTGCGAATTTTTTATTTATTTTGAGAATCCCAACTATAATAAATATTAAGAAGGGACTGACCTAAAATGATGAAAAAATTCCCACCAATTGAAAAAATACTAGAAGCTTATACAGCAATTGCTGACGGTCACGTTAAACTTGAAAACGATCAAGCACTCATAACCTCCTCTAATGAAGCGAAAACTTATACCGTCACCTTTCACGACAATACCTATACTTCAAATGACAATGCCTCATACTGGCAAGGCTATCTTGGATATCCCGGAATTGCTGTCCTAATGCTTCAAGGAAAGTTACCATATAATAAGGAATTAGCTCAACAATTTGCCGGGGTTGATTGGAATAAAATCAATCAAGAATATAAGCGTAATTATGCGTAAGCTGCTGATGCTGTTATGACTGCTAAAGGAATTGATAAGAAGAAAGCAGAGACGGAACTTCATCATGTTTACGATGCCCTAAAGCAATTACCAATTACCAATTATCGTTAAACGTGGAGCATTACGACCACCTAAAGCAAACTAAAGGTGAATAAGAGACTACTCTTTTACATAAAAAGCTCTCTTATTCACCTTTTTTATTGTTGTGATAAGTATTTTTCAACAATTTTAAGAATCTTTTCGCTTGCGTGCCCATCTCCAAATGGTACTTCCGCTAGTTCCATTTGCCGATACTTCTTCTCATCATTTAACAATTCAAAAACCGCTTGTTGAATCGTTGTCGGATCAGTACCAACAATTTTTACGCCCCCTAGGCTGACCGCTTCTTGACGTTCTGTTTCATCACGTAAAAGCAAAAGAGGGCGATGCAATGCTGGAGCTTCTTCCTGCAAACCGCCTGAATCAGTTAACAGAATCGAACTCCGGGCAGCAATATTTAAGAAATCATGATGATTTAATGGTGTAATAAGATGAATCCGGTCATGATCTCCTAAAATATCATTAGCCAGTGATTCTTCTTCTGGATGAGGATAGACAGGAAATATCAGGTCAAGATTGTTGTTAGTTTCCACAATATCACGCATTGTATGGAAAACACGCTTCATGGGGGCGCCAAGGTTATCTTTGCGCCGCATTGTCATTAATAAAATCCGATTATCTGCTGGGATGGACTGCAGTAAAGGATGCGTAAAATCTTCTTGTAAATTATGCTTCACGCTATCAATTGAAGTATTTCCAGTAACATAGATTCGTTTTGCTGGATGGTGCTCTTGCAACAAATTATCGCGGGCACTTGTCGTTGGCGCAAAATAAAGGTCTGCTAGATTATCTGTAAGGCGCCGATGCATTTCATCAGGGAATGGTGAATACCGTTCATAAGTACGCAAACCAGCTTCGACATGGCCGAGTGAAATATGATGATAAAAGCTAATTAAACTGGCAGCCAAACTTGTAGTAGCATCACCAGCGACAAGGATCATATCTGGTTGTCCAGCATTAATCACATTATTTAAGTTATGCAACAGTTGGCTCAATAGTTCAACTTCATTTGTGCTTGTTACGTTCGATGAATCAACACTGAAATCAATTTGAAAATCCAGATATGCCAACGTGTCGTTTAATAATTGGGAATTTCCCGTTGCAACAAGAACTGGTTGCCAGGTTGCTGGATTTTGTTGCATCAATCTAATGATCGGCGCCAGCTTCAAAACCTCAGCCCGTGTACCAAACAAAAACATAATCTTATATGGTGACTGCATTAATGATTCTCCCTTCAGCTTCTAATAAAAAAGACGTAATCACTAAACAAAGCAATCACGTCGACAGCGCATTATCAAATGGTCCCATCCGGATTTGAACCGGAATCGACCGCTTAGGAGGCGGATGTACTATCCAATTATACTATAGGACCAAACTAAAGAATATTATCGCATTTACGAAGGATTTCGTAAAGACGATAATTATTCTTTTTTAATTTTCGTTGTTTTTACGCCGATGTTTCAAACGAATTCCTTTATTTTTACGATTCTTTTTCTTTCGCCGTTTCTTGGGCTTAGAGAATCCACTGAGGGTTTGATTCATCTTTTTGTGGGTTTCACCACTTAATTGTTCTTTTTGTAAGTGACGACTAGCCTGCTTTTTAATTGGAACCACCCGTTGACCTTCTTCCGGTTTCTGATTGGTTAATTTATTATCACCAATGTAGAGCTTAGTTAGTTCATAATCACTGTCAGCAAGCAACTTCTTAAGGTCACGAATGTCATGATCATCACCTAAACTAAGTGCCAGTCCTGGTTCTCCTTGGCGTCCGGTACGGCCAACCCGGTGAATGTAGGTATTAAGCGATGTTGGCAAGTCAAAGTTAATAACGACAGGCAATTTAGGAATATCAATCCCCCGGGCTGCCAAATCCGTTGTCAATAATAACTTAATTTGCCGTTTCCGAAACATCCGCATTGCTTTTTCACGTTGTACTTGTTTCTGTCTACCACCCAAAGTATCTACCGCAACATGTTCGTGCCGCAACCGACTTGCAGCATAGTTAAGGGTGCGGGTACTGTTGAAGAAGACAAGCGCCCGAAAATCTTTAATACTCGTCAGCCGGCGTAAAGTTGCTGTTTTTTGCGCATTGGTTCGTGCACTTAAGTAACCATGTTCTACCGGTCCCTGAGAAGTATCCTCATCCCGCACATCAATAGTTTCAATATCGCGACCAAACATCACATTCAATTCATCCAGAACAGGAGATTTTGTAGCAGAAAAGAATGCTAGTTGAGTAGATAACGGGGTTGCACGCTCAATATCTTCTACGACAGCTAAAGTATCGTCCTGAAGCATGTCATCAGCTTCATCAATAACCATTGTCATTAGATGGCCGAGCTTTAAGTGGTGGTTATCAAGCATATGGAGTACCCGTCCAGGTGTCCCTACCACGACATCAGGGTGTTGGTGCAAATTCATAACTTGTCGCCGTAAATTTGCCCCTCCTGTCAGTGATTGAACGCTAACACCAATTAAGGTTGCCCATTCACGGATTACCTTGGTTGTTTGAATTGCCAATTCTTGTGAAGGTGCGAGAACCAATAATTGAGTCCCCTCGCCTGGCATAATCTTAGGCAAGAGTGGCAACGTAAAAGCTAGAGTCTTTCCAGAGCCAGTCGGTGCTATTCCAAGGACAGATTGGTCAGTTTTTAATGCCGGCGCAACTGCTTTTTGGATTGCTGTTGGTTGCTTGTATTTTTCATCAAAGTGTTTTTGAAATTGTTCGATCAAATTAAATCATCCTATTCTTGATCGTTATCAGATGGGAAAACTAGTTGAGCAGATTGACGAAGGGAGTACATAACTGAGTTGACCGTCTTAGATAATTCTAACCAATGCTTGTACTTCTTCATTTCCTCTTCATCATCAGGATTGTTAAAGAGGTCTGCGAAATCATTCATTTCATCAGTCATTGAATTTTCTTCAACTGGTGCTTCAATTGGGTGCGCATTTTGGTCAGCATCATAGTAAGTAACCTTTCGCGTATCAAAAATACTATCAAAGACTAAGGTATCCTTCAAGCCGTAAACTTCAGAATAGAGGTGAGAGTTGGCAGTCTTACCGAAGTTTAAAGTGACAGTAAATTTATCATAGTTAAGGATTGCAACCCCTTTACCATCAACCCCAGTTTTAGTAAGCGTTGGGAAGTAAACTACAGATTCTGGTTCACCATAAATAGTAACGGCACCATAAACAGCATATACACCGAGGTCCATTAATGCTCCCCCTGCATACTTAAGGGTAAAGATATTTGGATATGGTTCACTGCCATTAAGAACTTTGTCAAAACGCGATGAATATTTCATTACAGTGATGGTTGCGCCTTGAACGTAATGTTCCTTCATCTCATCAACTTTCTTCAAGGCAGCTTGATAAATCTTGGTATGGATATGACGGGCTGCTTCAACCAAACGAGCCTTAGGGTGGGCTGCTAATAATGATTCAATTGCACTGTATTCACTTGGATTTACGAAGGCTGGTTTTTCAACAATAATAAATTTATCATTTTCAATTGCTTTCCGTGCTTGTTGATAGTGCAAACTATTTGGTGAAGCAATATAAACAACATCAAAGTCGCCCTCTTCAAAGAACTTATCAATGTCATCATAAAATTCAGTTGCTCCATATGGCTTACCAAACTTCTCAGCATGCTCTAATGTTCGAGAATAGACAGCAGTCAATTCATATTTTCCAGTTGCCTTGGCCGCATCTAGCATCTGATCAGTAATAATATTTGTTCCAATAACACCAAGTTTTAGCATAAAATCAACTCTTCCTTTTCAAATATTTCTTTGCTTATATTTAATTTTAACAATTATTGCGCGTTTTTAACAGAAATGAAATCTTCTGATAATAGAAATGTGTGTATAATTAGTTATGTTATAAAATGACTTATCACTTAATTGAGGAGACTGATAAAATATGAGAAAAAAAGGAATGTTACTTTTCGGCGCGGGACTAATGGCTGGACTCACCAGTACTTTAGGGTTCAGTCGTGCGAAGAAAAGCAATAATACGATCTCGTTACCCATCTTTTATGCGGGCACATGGCAATATTATGATAAAGAACGAGATCGCTCTCATAAAATAACCATCTCTCCTGAATTAAAGCTCAGTATCGATAACCAAATCATTCCGGCAACGGTTCAACAAATCAAACCTGATAAGTTAGTTTTCCTTGATCGGTTTGGTTATCACATTACTATCCAGGCGAATGAGCAACGGCCAATTTCATTAACCGATGAAGCTGATGACCAAGTTTATACTATTCAACCATTAAAATAATGTTGGCGCTGCAAGACAGCGTTTTTTATTTTTAAATTATTTTTGAGTGCTGAGTGTACTGACGATGTGCCGGTGCCTTATAGTTTTGCATAAATGCCAAAATCTGGTCAAACTGGTCACTAAAACAGATACTATTTAGATAAGGATCTTCCACAAAGCCCGCCTTATTCATTTGCTTAAATAAATCGTTTAACGAATCATAAAAGCCATTAAAGTTGTAAAAAGCAACTGGCTTATGATTATCCCCAACTGTTGTCCATGAAGCGGCCTCGGTAATTTCCTCTAATGTCCCAAAGCCGCCGGGAAAAGCTAACAATCCATCCGCAAGATCCATCATCGTTTGCTTGCGAATATCCATATTAGGGACAATTCTTACATCTTTTAATTCGTTATAAATGGCTCCACGTTCAGCTAGCTCAGTAGTTATTACCCCGTGAACAACGCCGCCATTTTTTAAGACTGTCCGAGCAAGGGTTCCCATCAAGCCAAACGCACCAGCACCATAAACTAATTCAATATCGCGTTGGACCAGCCATTCACCAAATCGTTGTGCTTCATAATTAAATGCTGGATCATTTCCGTCACGCGCACCACAATAAACTGCAATTCGTTTAATCATACAACTACTCCCCTTTAATATTTTTTAGAGAATCTAATTGATGCTTAATTGTTGCTGCCGCACTCTTAATCTCCTCTTCTTCCAATGGGTAAAGCTTTAAGAGGAGGAGGTTGCCAATCCCTTGCCGACCAATTAACGCTGGAAAACTGATGTAAGTTGAATACTGCGGCTGATAAATTGCAACCGGCAACGCTAATTGTTCATCCGCAAAAATTGCCGTAATAATTCGGAGAGTCCAAGCAGTAACAGCACTAACATTATACCCTAATCCATCGAGAGTGTACCAATTACTAAGGTTCGCCTTAATTTTAAGCTGACTTTGATCTAAGTGATGACCATTGATTGCCGCAGTTAAGGGTTGTCCATTCACACGAACAGTTGACCAAGCAAATACCTGGTGACCATCGTGTTGACCATAGACAAAGCCAGTTACATTGGCAGCAGCGACCTTTGCGGCTTCTGCAATTGCCCGATAAAGGCGCGCAGTTTCAACAACCGTGCCAATCCCAATTACTTGCTTTTGCGGCAAGCCAACTTTTTGCTGGAGAACAGCAGTAATTGCCTCATTAGGATTAGTAAGGTTAATTAAGATCCCACTAAAATCACTCTTAAAAATCTTATTACCAACTTGTAAGGCCTGCTGATAGCTAGTCTCAAGCTCAGCCATTGGTTGTTGCTTCATCAAAGCACTCTTTCCAAAGGCGGTAATAAGGATATCCGCATCGGCTAAGGCAGCGTAATCTTGAATAATTATTTTTGTGTGGGTCGCTAAAACCGTTTGGGCATCATTTAAATCGGCCTGAATTGCAATAGCTAGTTGATCTTTTTCATCAATCAAAACTAATTCATCAACTTTTCCGTTCATTACTAATTGGTTGGCTAGCATTTCACCCACATGACCGAGGCCAATAATTCCAATCTTTCTCATTTTTAGCGCTTCTTTCTATTTCCCGGGAAATAACGAAAGTGAAAACAAGGTTATTACCCTACTTTAAAAAGATAGAGACTAGGAAATAATCTCCTCAGTCTCTTTTTTATTTTTCCTGAAAATCCTGAACTTCTGGGAAATCACTAAGAATTACATCACGGGCACCCTTTGAGAAATCAAAAGTTGCTTGAGCATTATAACTTTCTTGATGATCTCCTACATATAATACTACTTGCGTTGGTTGCAAGTCTATTTGGACACCTAACTCAATGGCAGCTTTAACCAATTGTTGAACATCGTCTGAGTAAACATCGCTGATTGCTTGCAATGGATGTTGGAAATTAATATTTTTCGTGTAACGATCATTGGCAATTTTTAACCCAAATGATAATAAATCACCATTTTCAAGTTGATCTGCTAACTGACCGCTAAGAGTTAGTGAAGGATCATCCACTCGTCGTTGTACAAACTTCAAAGCAAGCTGGTATTCTCGCGGAGCATTAAACTCAACAATAAAGTTTTGCAACTCTGCGATTAACTGCATTGCTTCTTCATGCATCCACGGCAATTGTTCCTTTGGCTTTTGTAAGGCCACTTCATTATTCCGCTTTTTTGCTTCCGCTAATCGTTCCTCCAAGTTATCAGGTAATGGTGAAAGAATACTATTTAAAAGCATTAATTCAAGGAAGTTAATCGTATCATCACTAATTCCTGTTCGCGACAACGGGTCAAGGTCAAAATTACGAAATTCAAGATAATCAATTCCTTTATGTAAAGCCCCATCAATATCATGCATATCATGGTTATGCCGCCGTAATCGTACTGGGCCAAAGAATTCCTTCATACTATAGTAAGTGCCATTGTCCATGAAGTGCTTTAGTTCTGCAAAATGCTGGTCGTATGAAGTATAGGTAACTTGCTCATTGGTAAAGTTATCATCCCCATAATCACTACAACGCAAACTTCGAACTGGCAGCTCCAAATCCTCTGGAATACTATGTGGCATATCTTCAGAAACCGGACTTGCTCCATATAAGTACGTAAATAACCATTGATAAAGGTAGAATTTTTGCGCTAATTTAAAGTAAAGATGATTTTGAAAATCAATGCGGTTTGGATACCGGTCTGCATAAAAGCGGTGATAAATCTCGTTGATTAATTCACCATCCAAACTAAAATTAACATGGACATCCCCTAAAATTTCTTGAACAATACCATATTTCTTTCCTAGGTAATCATGAGTCTCTTGGTCCCATTTCTTAGTAAATGCAGTTTGTAAATATTCAAGGTCATGCTGATAAGTCGGTCCTGGCGCCATACTTAACGGCCATAATCGTTCATCACTCCGTAAATGTGAGATAACAATCTGCTCTAACATTTTTAGTTGCCGAACTGCATTTTTAGCTCCAACAACTGGACCCGTTTCAAAGTCCATCATGTCATCCGTATAGCCTGAGTTCAAATAAATATTATATTGCCGCGAACGCAGATTTTCAGGATATGGATAACGACTTGCCCGCCCATTGGTCAAAATTCGGTGCTTCTTTGCCTCTAAACCAAACTGTGAAGAAAAAAGTTTGGCATTTAATGACGGTTCTTTTAAAGCTGCTTTAAGTTGATCATAATCGGTTCCCATCCAAGAATCCCTCCAATCAATCATTTTAATTTTATTCAAATTCAACCATAACACTTTTGAAACATAATAGACAATAATAACTTAATTATTTTACTGGATAATCACTTCAAAATAGATTAACGCTTTCTGTCCTTAATTATATCAATCTCCGCCACCAAGGAACACTAAATTGCTGATACGCTTTATTCTTAGCAAAGAAATGATTAATTCCGCTATTTTTACACTGATGTTCTTTTAATGAATTGACATAATCAGCATAAACCTTTATTCGTTGCGAATCCGGAACACCCCGCCACGCGATAACATCCTGCATATTTTTTACTAAGTCAGCATAATTACCGCCATCATCATAATCAATAGGTGCCTGCCAATATTTTTTAGCGATCCTTCGAAGCTGACTATCGGTCGGTTGAGTAATATCAAGACGCTGATGAGTATGCCGATATTTACCAGTTACATAATACTCTCCATAAGGAATTCCATAATTAAAAGATTCTGTATCAGCAATTTGCCGTAATTGATTGGTCGAATAATGCGTGGGATCTGAATCAACCCTTCCTTGGTTATCAAAGCGATAAATATTCCATTGACTAATAAACTTTCCTGTTTCGATATCAACAATAAATTCAATCATTCGGGCTGGATTAGCATACCGACGATACGAATTACGAACTAATTGAACTTTCATATTAGAGGGATAAGTAAATTTATGATGGTAACGATTATGATAATTAGCACCAGTCTTAAAGTCTAATTTAAAGTGATTATCGTGGGCATAGGAAAGCAATCGTTGAAAATCTGTCGCTTCTGATGAAAGAGAGGGACGCTGATATCGGCGAATAAAAGCGATGTTTTGCCGATCAAGATAACTGCGAAATAAATGAATTTTGCGTCCTAATAAATCTGCTTTTAGCCCTTTCTTCCCTGAATAAGCCGTCACAACTAAATCACGAAAATAAGGATAGAAAAAACTGGTGGGGGCTAACTGAGGTGAAAATTGATATACAGTTGGTGAAAATTGAAGAAATCCATAGTTATCAATATAAGCTTTTAAATGGTGATTAATAATTAAATCAAGCTGTTCACGAGCGTTGAGACCGCTTTGTTTCAAGGCTCTTATATAGTTAACGGAACCAATTTGATTTACTTCTATCATGTTATTTGTCATAAATATCGTTTAACGGTTCATGAACCATCGTAACATGCTCGCGCTCGGCTTCTATAAAATGGTCACCAACAGATGCAAAACCATATTTTTTATAAAAATCTTCAACATAGGCTTGAGCATGAATAATTATCTTAAAGTTGGGGAAATTCACTTTGATTCCACTTAATAAATGTTCAATAATCTTTCCACCTAAACCAATCCCGCGTGCTTGTGGAGCCACAACTACGCGGCCAAAAGTTACAACATCATTCTGAATAAAATAACGTGCATAAGCAACTACTTCACCATTAGTAGTCGCAAAAACATGGTGCGCAAGTGAGTCGCTATCATCCGGATCAGGATAGGAACTCTGTTGTTCTCCATTAAAAACTTGTGCTCGTAACTTAAGAATGGCAAAAAGTTCATTAACTGTTAGTTCAGTAAACTGTTTATCAAACCATTGCATAATTTATCCCTCCTATAATTTTATATATTATACAAAAACTAGTAAGTTAGCATAATTTTCCCGCAAAAAAATTTTATTATTAAATTTATGGAATATAATAAAGGTAATGATTTATTTGTGAAGGGAGCGTTCAATAATGGATAATTTTTCACCAAATCGTCGAAACGTTGTTGATATTACCGACTTAAATAAGTTTTTAACAAAAATGTATGGTTTAATGACCCTAGCAGTATTGCTTTCTGCCTTAACTGCTTGGCTCGTAATGACTGTTTTCGCTCAGCAATTTACTGCTTTTATGGTCAATAACCGCTGGGGAATGTGGTTAATTATCCTCTTGCCAATCATCCTGACGTTGGGGATTAATTTTAATGCTACTCGCAGCCCTGGCCTTTGTCTGTTCCTATTAATTTTAACAGCAATCGTCTACGGAATTACCTTTGCTTTTATTGCAGGTGCTTATGCTGGCACTGATATTGCAACAGCTTTCGTTTCCTCAGCGAGTGTATTCTTAACAATGGCGATTATTGGTACTTTTTCTCATCGTGATTTTACGCGAATTGGTTCTTATGCCAGTGCAGCCTTAATTGGCTTGATCATCGCCATGCTGGTTAACTTTTTTGTCCAAAGCCCAATGATTAATTATCTGCTTTCGATCGTTGCCGTAATCATTTTTACAGCGTTAACTGCTTGGGATGCACAACGAATGAAAAATATCTATATCGAATGCAATGGTCAAGTCTCATCCAATGGACTGGCTGTTCTTGGCGCTTTACAGCTTTACCTTGATTTTATTAATCTCTTTATTAGCTTCTTAGACATTTTTGGATCAAGCAATGACAGATAAAAACATTAAATAACAAAAATGGTCAGTGAAAAAATGCTAGTTTTTTCCTGACTATTTTTTCTTAGTATATTTTTTCCACACTAATGCCTCTTTAATACACGGATAGTGACGAATAAGGATTAATGTATATGTACCAGTTGTAACCGTAAGTAATAGCCAAATTACCCAACCATTATCTGGCAAAAACTTAAAACGTTCTCGTAAGACTTCATCTAATAAGTCAAATAATAGTCCTTTAAATGTCATCTTTAGCCCTAAAAGGTGGTCTGTTGCAATTTCAACCATAAATACGAGGGCAAATCCATATAAATAGGCCCAACCACGCCGATATTTAAATATATGGTTACCATATTTATCTTTTTTCGCTGTTTTTACAATGCGAACACTAAAGGTTTGGAACCAGCCAAGCATGATGCCAATTAAAATTAGAACAATTGTAACTAGCAAATGCCATTCCTGTTGCTCCGTAAAGATCGAAATAATGGTCATGACTAATGCATAAATCGGAATAATTATAAAACTAGTCTTAGTCACAGTTTCGAATTGAAATGTTCCTTTAATGAAATTATATAAAATTAATAGGCAAAAAATTATTAAGAGAGTCATTAAACATCCCTCCTAATATAAATATAAGATAGATTTTAATAACTCTCCACTATTACACTTTTAATCGTCTAAAGTAATTCTTTTTTCAAAGCGAAACATTTCATTATTAGTATCATTCTGAGTTTCATAGTTAAGATCTGGATGGCTTTGGTTATAAAATTCTACAGCAGCAAAGCCACAACGGTTGATATAAAAATGAATATTTCGTTTATCAAAATACGGGGTACATGTCTCCCAAAGAACTGTTTGTGGATATTTCTGCTCTAATGCAGTCCAAATTTTATAACCAATTCCTTTATTTTGGTGTGCAGTATCAACGTATAAAAAGTCTAAATGATTGTGATGTGTTTGATCATCGATTTGTACAATTGCGCCACCCACAATCTCATGATCTACAACCGCTTTAAATCCGTGGGCATTATCACAAGTAAGAGATGCATAAATATCTTCAGTCGGTAATACATCTTCTAAGGAGCTATCCTGTACTTGAGCTGCTTGATTAAACGAATCTTTCATCGCAGGAACAAAAATTGGTAAATCTTTTTCATTAAGTGGCATAAGCTTAAAATCCATCGTTTTACCTCCTAAAATACATAAAACTAAACGACCAATAATTTAAGAAATCTTACCATTTGCTGTAAATTTTTGACCACTTATTACATATACAATATAAGCGGTGACAAATATAATATACTTAGATTAGAAAGGAAGTGGGAACTATGAAAGTAAACTGTCATATCGACCCTAATATTGAAGAGGAACATCTCGATTTATTTGTCCGTGAAATGAATCCCCAAATTAGCAACCTCCTAAAAAGTTTTACAAGTACCGAACCAGTATTATGGTGTTATGACGCAGATCAAATCATCCCCATTAAATTCTCGGATATCTTTGAATTAACTGTCGCTAAGACCGGTACTAAAATTTCAACAAAAGATCATACCTACTTTTATCGTGAACGGTTATCCCACTTCAAAAGCAATCTTCCGAATGACTTTATTGAAGCATCTTGCAGCACTATTTTTAATTATCATTACCTTGATCACCTTGAGTTATTAGATAATGGCTTGATAGATGCAATTTTAACGAATGG
>OBYJ01000315.1_pt1 | contig 32980 bp, 34 predicted proteins | sample 1495481 | NCBI WGS metagenome assembly OBYJ01 (sample SAMEA2580197, study PRJEB22360) | human gut metagenome | biome: human gut; feature: human-associated habitat; material: faeces | place: Denmark | collected 2008/2010
GGCGGCAAGCCAGCAACATTGGAAACTGGCTTAGTTGTTACCGTGCCTGATTTCGTCAAAGATGGCGAAACTATTATCGTCACGACCGACACAGGAACTTACAAAGGCCGCGCGCAAAAATAATTTCCAAAGCAAGCTGACCACACAGTGAATAATCTGTGTGGTTTTTTGTTATCCAAAAACGTGTCATTTTGCCGCCGCCGGTTGCGCGATCGCTTGCCGGTTCATTGAATCAACGCGTGCCAGCAGACAGCCAGTTGGTTGATCAGCTCAATCAAACCCCGTCACACCAAGGTAGAATAATTGTGACTCCTGACCAATTAGCCTAAAATACAGTCCGAAAGGGTGTGATGGTGATGACCATGCCACGCGCGCAACGAATTAAAATTTTAATTGTTTTGGGGATGATGTCGTTATTAACGGCTCTGTCTGGGTCGAGTACGAACTTGGCCATGCCGAAAATTTCGGCGGATCTCATGATTTCCAGCAGTGCCGCGACTTGGATTGTGTCCATCGGCCTCATTACGACCTCTGTTTTACTGGTCATGTTTGGCCATATCGGTGATTTGGTCTCAAAAAATCTCGTCTTTTTGATCGGCGAAATGGTATTCATTGTTGGTTCATTGTTAACTGGGATCGCGCCGACTTATCTAACCATCCTTGCCGGTCGCGTCATTCAAGCCGTTGGGTCGGCGATGATCATGGCGATTTGATGGGCATCGTTAGCCAATACTTTCCTGATGCTAATCGAGCAGAGGCGTTAGCGGTGATCTCAATGTTTGTTTCCGTCGGGTCGATTTCCGGCCCGCCATTTGGTGGCATTTTGATTACTTGGGCAAGCTGGCGATGGATTTACCTTTTCAATGTCCCAGTTGGTCTGCTAATCGTGTTTGCGGGGATGCGACTTTTGCCACTGCGCCGGCCAGCAACTGGGGAGATTAAGCAAGTCTGGGGTAACGCCAATTGGACAGGGCAAAATCTGTTTACTGGCGGGATGATCTTGACCTTTGCCAGTGGCTATTGGCTTCAGCAGCCGACGCAACATCTGTTGGGATTTCTCATCCTTGCTGGTGGAGCGATTTTGACGTTGTTGGCTTTCATCCAAGATCAACGTGCTAAGTCACCGTGGATTGCGCCAGCATTGATGCATAATCCCGATTATTTAATATCCGTCAGCGTGCTGCTGATCGTCATGTTGGTTAACTCCGTTTCCAACATTTTGTTGCCATTCTATTTGCAAAGTTACGGCGGCATTTCTGCCTTTGCAAGCGGCCTGTTGATGATGCTACAAAGTGTTGTCATGTTGATGATTACACCGTTTGCCGGCTGGCTTGCCGATCATTGGAATCGTTACTATCTCACGATTCTGGGCTTGTTAGTCCTGATTGTGTCACAAGTCGGCTATGCCTTTTATCCAGCAAAATTGTCGATGGCACCCATCATCTGGCCGATTGTGCTCAATGGAGCGGGCATGGCGTTGTTCCTTTCGCCAAACAATGCCTTAACGATGGGGGCGGTTGATGCCAGTGTCTCTGGTGTGGCCGGATCGCTGAACTCGTTGGCGCGAACCATCGGAATGACCATCGGCATCAGCTTTGGTGCTACGTTACTTTTTGCCCAGTTGCCAGGCGTCACGCGAATTTCGCCGCAGTCGGGGGCACCATTCCTGCATGCATTGGCCTTTGTTTTCTGGTTAGCAACCATTGTTTCCGTGGTTGGATTAATAATTGTCATTTTTCGAACAATTCGCAGTCGGCGAACGAAGGCTTCGGTTCAATAAATCCAAGTGAAACATATGAAAGCGGTTAAATAAAGTTGAGCATTTGCTCAGCTTTATTTGTATAAGATGGCAGCTTGTCTGACAAAAGCGAAAATTCTATGAGCAAAAGCCGAATATTAGTCCACTATTTGACGATTTTTCGATTCTTGCCAGTGTTATTTAATATAAGCTATTCTTAGCATCATCACTCAAAATGAAAACAAAAACGCGTGTCGATTATTAGCTTAGCTGGGCTTCTTACTGCCTATAAATAAGGAATCCATCTAGAGAATATTTACGGGATATACAATTTTTAATTTGAGATCGGTAGCATAAATGTGACAAAAGTAAGATCAAAGAATTAGTTTTTTTAGGCGAAATTGAGGATTCGCTTATTTACATTAATGGATTTCTAATGTAAGGTAAGTTCAATCATTTTAGGAGGGAACAGGATGAAATTTAGAAAGACAATGGTTGCGGGCTCTGCGCTCGCGCTTGCAGGGGTGTTAGCAGCCTGTGGTTCTAATTCTTCTAGCAGCAGTAAAGGTACTTCGATTACACGGATGGAGAGTGATGTGATCTCCACGATCGATCCATCAACGACCACCGATGCTATTTCTGGTCAGGCATTGATTGATACCATGGATGGCTTGTATCGGTACAATGGCAGCAAATTGGAAAATGCCATGGCCAAGAGTCAACCAACTGTTACTGATGGCGGGAAGACCTATACCTTCAAGTTACGTAATGCTAAATGGAGTAACGGTGATCCAGTCACAGCCCAAGATTTTGTGTTTGCTTGGCGGCGGACGGTTGAACCGAAGACCAAGTCGCAATACGCCTACCTATATTCAGGCGTTAAAAACGCTGATGACATCACAGCCGGTAAAAAAGCGGCCAGCACGCTTGGGGTTACCGCCGTCAACAAGACGACTTTGAAAGTCACCTTGGACCACGCGATTCCTTATTTCAAGACCATGTTGGTTAACCCAGCATTCTTCCCACAAAATGAGAAATTCGTTGAAAAATCTGGTAAGAAATTCGGGACTACTTCCAAGTACATCTTGTCCAATGGTCCTTACCAGTTGAAGAACTGGAACGGCACTGGCAACACTTGGAAAGAAACTAAGAACACTACTTACTGGAATGCTAAGAACGTTCACATCGATACCCTTAATGGTCAAGTGGTTAAGGATTCGCAAACCGCGATGAACCTGTATCAGTCGAAGAAACTTGATATCGCAGCTTTGCAAGGTGAACAAGCGGCTCAAGCAAAATCCATGTCTGATTTCAAAGGCCTCAAGCAAAGTGCGACCTTCTATCTTGAATTGAACGAGAAGAAGGATCCAATCTTTAAGAACACCAAGATTCGTCAGGCAATTTCCATGTCGATTGATCGCGAGGCATACATTAAGAAGGTTCTGAATGATGCTTCCATCGCGGCCAACAATGTGACCCCTGAAGGATTGTTCGAAAAGAACGGTCAAGACTTCTCCAAGACGGCATCTAAAGCTGAATCCTCCGCTGTTAAGTACGATCCAGCCAAGGCTAAAGAGTTGTGGACAGAAGGTTTGAAAGAAGTCGGTCAGTCCGCACCAACTTTGGAACTGCTGACAGACGATACGACCAATGCTAAGCGTTCTGCCGAATACTTCCAAAGCACCTTGCAACAGAACCTGCCAGGTCTGAAAGTTACCATCGCTACAGTACCATTCAAGACGCGTCTATCTCGTTCCCAAAATGGTCAGTTCGATATGGTTATCTCCGCTTGGAGTGCTGATTTCCCAGATGCTATTTCCTTCTTGGATCTGTTCACCTCCGATAACAGTTACAACGATGGCAAGTGGTCAAATGCTGAATACGATGCTTTGATCAAGCAGTCCAAGACGACCGATGCGACCAACGCAACCGCTCGTTGGAACACCTTACTCAAGGCCCAAGAACTGTTGACGAAGGAACAAGGCGTTGTACCGCTGTATCAACGGGTACAAACAACCTTGCAGCGTAAGACCATTACCGGTTTGAATTACAACCCAACTAATTCCTACAACTTTGTGAATGCGAAAGTTAAGTAGAACTTAGTCGGATTATGGTCTAACAACCGCGTTTTTAAACCAAAACGTGAGCAGTTACGAATAACTGCCTACTAGTTTCAAATAAGTAGTTCTCACAAACGGCGTTGTCTCGTGTTCTGCGGCGGACAACGCTGTTTGCTTATCAGGGCGTGTGCCCATAAACAGGAGTGAATCATGGTCAAATATATTTTAAAACGGATCGGCTTCCTGCTCCTGACACTGTTTATTGTTGCCAGCGCTACCTTCTTCCTGATGAAGTTGTTGCCGGGGACGCCGTTTAACAACCCCAAAATTCCAGCAGATCAACTGCTGATTTTGAAGAAACAGTATGGATTGGATAAGCCGGTTTGGATGCAATACCTAACGTATATTGTCGGAATCTCACATGGCGATTTTGGAATGTCCTATCAATTTCCTGGCCAAACCGTGTCAAACTTAATCGCTTCTCGGATTGGACCATCTCTACAAATTGGCGCACAGGCGATGGTCGTCGGCACACTTGCCGGGATCTTGCTTGGTGCCATTGCCGCGATCCGCAAGAACACATGGGTTGACGCGACTGCTACCATTTTTGCCATTCTCGGTCGCTCAATTCCTAACTTCGTGTTCGCCGCACTGCTGCAGCTTTTTGCTTTCAAAACTGGCGCCTTCCCAGTAGCACTTTGGGGCGGCTTCTCTTATAGCATTTTGCCGACAGTTGCCTTGGCGATCGCACCGCTTGCCCAAACGGCCCGATTCATGCGAACTGAAATGGTCGATGTGCTTAGTTCTGATTACATTGAACTGGCACGTTCCAAAGGTGAATCACGCTGGCAAGTTGTTGCCAAGCATGCGCTGCGTAACTCAATGATTCCGATTGTGACCATCATCGGACCAATGGCTGTTGACTTAATGGTCGGCTCACTGGTTGTCGAGAACATCTTTGCGATCCCTGGAATTGGGGAACAATTCGTTAAGTCAATTACGACCAACGATTACCCAGTTATCATGGGACTGACCATTCTCTACAGTGCCATGCTGACGGTTGTGATCCTTGTCGTCGATATTCTTTACGGCTTCATTGATCCACGAATCCGATTGAGCGGGGAGGCAAACTAATGGCAACAAGTAAATTAAGTCCAGATGCATTCAAGCATGTTAAAGTGGATGCGGCTGAACAGGAACGTATTGCCACGCCTGCGCTGACGTTCACGCAAGATGCGATTCGGCGATTGAAGAAAAACAAGGCCGCAGTAATTTCCCTGTGGGTGCTCGTTTTCATCGCGTTCATTTCTATCATTTCTATCTGGTTATCACCTTCTAATCCAAACAAGCAAAGCCTGAACTATGCGAACCTGCCGCCCAAATGGCCAGGTATCGATTTGCCAGGTTTGAACGGCTACATGAACGGTCAAAACAAGTACGCCGGTATGGGTAAAAATGTCTACTTCTTGCTGGGCACCGATTACCTTGGCCGTGACCTGTTGTCTCGAATCATGGTCGGCACCCGAGTTTCACTGTTCATCGGGATTGTCGCAACCTTCTTCGATTTGACCATCGGGGTTTTCTACGGCATCATCTCCGGCTGGCGCGGGGGCATGACCGATACGTTGATGCAACGTGTTATTGAAATCATCTCCAGTATTCCTAACTTGGTTGTTGTTATTCTGATGCTGCTGGTCTTCCGTCCTGGCTTGACCTCCATTATCTTGGCGATTGCCTTCACTGGGTGGGTGACCATGGCTCGACTCATTCGTGCGCAGACGTTGCAGTTAAAAGATCAGGAATTCGTCTTAGCTGCTAGAACGTTAGGCGAGTCGAGCATCAAAATTGCCTTTAAACATCTGATCCCTAATCTGAGTTCAACGATTATCATTCAAACGATGTTCACCATTCCGACAGCGATCTTCTTTGAAGCCTTCCTGAGTTATATCGGGATCGGGCTGCCAGCACCGACTGCTAGTCTTGGGACCTTGCTGTCAGATGGTCAAAAGAATCTGCAAGTGCTGCCATATCAGCTGTTATATCCGGCGATCGTGATTGTCATTCTGATGCTGGCCTTCAACTTGCTGGCTGATGGTTTGCGCGATGCCTTTGATCCGCGCAGTGAACATTAGGAGGTGGCAAAATGAGTAAAATTCTAGAAGTAAAAGATTTACAGATTGACTTTGCCACCTATGCCGGCCCTGTCCACGCCATCCGCAATGTCAATTTTGACCTTAACAAAGGTGAGACGCTGGCCATTGTTGGTGAGTCTGGTTCTGGTAAATCCGTTACCGTACGAACAGTGATGGGCTTGTTAGCCCCGAATGCGAAAATTACGCATGGCGAAGTGCTGTTTAACGGCGAGGACATTCTCAAAAAATCCGAGAAACAGCTCAATGCAATGCGTGGCAATGATGTCGCCATGATTTTTCAAGACCCGATGACCTCACTGGATCCAACTATGACCATTGGAAAACAAGTGGCAGAGCCGTTACTGTTGCATAGTAAAATCAGTAAAGCAGATGCGCTCAAGGAAGCGGAACGCGTGTTGGATTTGGTTGGCATCAAGGATGCCGGCGGTCGCTTAAAGGACTATCCACATCAGTTCTCTGGTGGGCAGCGTCAGCGGATTGTCATTGCCATTGCGATCATCAATCACCCGCAGATTCTGCTGGCTGATGAACCAACAACTGCTTTGGACGTGACGATTCAGGCACAAATTATTCATCTCTTGAAAGAAATTCAGTCGAAGATCGACACCTCAATCATTTTCATCACCCATGACCTTGGCGTAGTTGCTGGGATTGCCGATCGTGTTGCGGTTATGTATGCTGGCAAGATTGTTGAGTATGGTACGGTTGACGAAATCTTTTACAATGCCCAGCATCCGTATACGTGGGGGTTGCTTGAAGCTATGCCAACACTTGAAACCAAGAGTGATCGACTGTACGCCATTCCTGGGACACCACCGGACTTGCTTGATCCGCCAAAAGGTGACGCGTTCGCACCGCGAAATCCATACGCGATGGCGATTGACCTCGAACAGGAACCGCCATTCTTCAAGATCTCACCGACCCATTCGGCGGCAACTTGGCTATTAGCACCAGGCGCACCGAAAGTGGAATTACCGCCAGAAATTGCGCGGCGACATGCCTTATGGGCAAGTAAACATCAAGATGAAAAGGTGGTGAACTAACGTGGTCGACAAAAAAGACAAAAAGGTTCTTGTGTCCGTCAAACACTTGGTTCAAACCTTCAATGCCGGGAAAAAAGACCAAGTGAAAGCCATTCAGGATATCTCGTTTGATATTTATGAGGGCGAAACATTGGGCTTGGTTGGTGAATCTGGTTCTGGTAAAACCACCACTGGTCGGGCGATCATTCGCTTGTACGACCCAACCAGCGGCGAGATTTTGTACAATGGCAAGGACATTGCCAAACTGAAAAATGGCTCCAAACAGATGCTGGCTTTCCGCCGGGCCACCCAGATGATTTTTCAGGATCCTTATGCGTCCTTAAATCCGCGGATGAAAGTCAAAGACATCATCGCGGAAGGCATTGATATTCATCATTTGGCCAAAAACAACGCTGATCGCGATCATCAAGTTGAGCAGTTGTTGGAAGAAGTCGGTTTAAACGCTGATCACGCGACTCGCTATCCCCATGAGTTCTCCGGTGGTCAGCGCCAGCGGATCGGGATTGCCCGTGCATTGGCCGTGCAGCCTAAGTTCATTATCGCCGATGAACCGATCAGCGCGCTGGACGTTTCCATTCAGGCGCAGGTCGTCAACCTGCTGAAGGACATTCAGGATCGCCAAGGGTTGACGTACCTGTTCATTGCGCATGATTTATCGATGGTCAAGTATATCTCAGACCGTATCGCTGTTATGCATTATGGACGGTTGGTTGAATTGGCAACGGCGGATGAAGTTTATAGTCATCCGTTACACCCTTACACCAAGAGTTTACTATCAGCGATTCCGGTACCTGATCCAGATGTTGAGCGCAGACGCGTGCCGCTGCCGTATGACGCCAGCAAGGTCGAAGGCGACAACAAGAAACGTAAGATGGTTGAGGTTTATCCTGAACATTACATTTTTGCCGCTGATGACGAAGTGGCGGCTTATAAAGCTGAAGCCGAAGCGGATCATCAAGGGGTTAAAGCTGCCCAGTAAACGCCTACTGAGCGCTGTGCTTCAATGATCGCGTAAGAATGCCGAACATGTGAAACTTGCATGTTCGGCTTTTTGCGTACAAATGTCTTACCCACACATTTCTAGACGAGTAAGCACATTCTTGTCGTTGATGTCGTCAAAATGCTGACGTAATAGACATAATCGTTACAGTTTTGGTTAAGTCGGGCTGAACTTTTCTGATTATTGCCGCTAATTTGGTGCGCTTCTGCTACACTATGGTCAAAGACAGAACGTTCGTCAGACCGGTTGCTGGCCTGATGAACGTGTTTATAAGGAGCGTGCGGGAGATGACCAAGTTTTACTTTGTGCGGCATGGACAGACGGAAACGAATTTGGCGCGGCGATTTAACGGTGGACGAACCGATACGCCGTTGACAGCGAGTGGCCGCGATGGTGCGATCGCAGTTGGACGCTTTTTGGCGACGACTGGTTTTGCGGGCATCTATGCCAGTCCGATGCCGCGGGCGCAAACAACGGCTGAATTAATTGTGGCCCAAAGCCGGGTTGTTCAACCGCCAATTGTGACGGATCGTGATTTGCGCGAGGTAGATTTAGGCAAATGGGATGGTCAGCCGCTCGCCTCAGTGCAAGATGATCCTGAGATCAATCATTATTATCATCATTTGACGGCGTTTGATAACCAGCGTATCGGTGCAGAATCATTTGCCCATGCGTTAAAACGTGGACGGCGGGCAATCAATCGGATTTATGATGCCCATCCAGACGGCAAAGTGCTCGTTGTGGCGCACGGCTTAATCGGCATGTTGTTATTAAGCACATACCTCGGTGCCGATCTCGATTCTGCGCGTGATGCGATGCGCATTCCGCCGAATAATAGTATCAGTGAATTGGACACCTCGGATGGCGAACAGTTCACACGTGGCAGCTTATGGGCCTTTGTGCCAGTAACCGCGGAAAGTAAATAACAATGCTGAATAAATTGGCATTGTTTTTTTATTGTGTATTTTTTAATTAATTAAGCTGATTTTTGGCAGTTCCTCATTGCGAGCGTTTACAATAGTTATAGAGCAAGAATTGGTGAGTTGATGTGGGGGATCAGTGCGGTTATGTTCTGTGAGAATAGGCCATCTTTAGATTATTAAATAATATTATAAAATCTTTTGATAGCCCGGCGTTTCATCTAATGTTAAAGCATAACGCCGCACATTAAAGGTGGGGGAAACCATGTTAGACAATATCGGGAAATTGGTGCACCAACAGCGCCGCAGTTTGAACTTGACGATTGAGAAGTTGGCGGAGCGATCCGGCGTCTCGATCAGTCTGATTTCGCGAATGGAGCGTGGAGACGTCAACAATATCAGCGTAAAAAAATTGACCGACATTGCGCGGGCTTTAAATATGCAGGTAGGCGACTTCTTCATTGCTCCCGAAATGAGCGATATTAGCACATTAGCGGTGGTGAAATACTTAACCCACTTACCAGAGAAAGAACGGGCGCGTGTTTCCGAGGTACTCATGCAGGTGATTAACCTGTAAGTACCACCTTTTTAGAACAGTCTGTCACTTGAGGCTGTTCTTTTTTGATATCAAAAATGTCAGAATGACCTTAAAAGGATGGCGCAACCCGTTGTCAGTCAGCTGGTAAAACGCGTATACTAAATGCACTGATTTTAGACAATGAGCGCGAACTGGCACGGTTAGCTTGGTTTGACAAAGTGGCACTGAATAGTTGCTCAAGTATTGGTTCGGCTAACAGGCTTTCTTCACAATAACCGACCGCCATCTGGAGAACGCATTTTAAAAGAAGGAGAATGATCGACATGACATTTGAAGCAATTTTACCGTCCCTTAAAGCCCGCAAGAAGGCCGTTCGCACCGGCTGGGAAGGTACTGAGTTGTATGTGCAACTAGTTCCGGAAGGCAAATTCGAAGGCGACACTTTGAATCCGTATTTTTTGATCAAAACTGCCGACGAAGCTTTCAGTCTCTGGTCACCGACTGACTGTGACATTTTGGCTGAAGATTGGCAGCTTGTGAACGCATGACGCATTTCGACTTCACCGACAAGACCGTCATCATCACCGGCGCGGCTTCTGGCATCGGTGCGGCGCAGGCGGCGGCTTTTCAGGCAGCTGGTGCCACTGTGGTAGGAATTGACCTCCAACCAATTAGCAACCTCACAGACGCCATTCAGGCCGATGTGAGCGATCCTGCCACGGCAGCAGCGATTGCGGCTCAATACCAGCCAGATATTGTCTGCAATACGGCGGGCGTGTTGGATGGTTATCAAACTGTGACCGATACGGCGCTTTCGGCATGGCAACACATTCTCGATGTTGATCTCACCAGTCAGTTCTTAATGATCAAGGCGCTGCTGCCGGGGATGCTGGCTCGCGGTCACGGCGTTTTCATCAATATGAGTTCTATCGCTGGCTTAGTCGGAGGTGGTGGCGGCGTGGCATATACCACTGCTAAGCACGCCGTCATCGGCCTCACCAAGCAATTAGACCTCGATTACGCCGCCAAGGGCATTCGCGCCAACGCTCTCGCACCAGGCGCTATCAACACTCCCATGAACGCCGCTGATTTTGCCGGCGACGGGAAAATGGCTGCGTGGGTTGCTCAAGAAACCCCAGCCAAACGCTGGGCCAAGCCCGAGGAAGTCGCGCAATTATCCTTATTTCTGGCCAGCGATGCTGCTGATTATATTCATGGAACCGTGATTCCCATTGACGGCGGCTGGCTCGAAAAGTAAACTTAATGCATTGCAACACCAAAACTGAAAACGGAAGGCAATCCTTCCACGACGATACTTACTTTCCTTTGATCGTCGTTACTACTGGCATAGCACAAAGGAGAACAAACATGCAAACAACTTCAACCACCCATCGTTCAATCGTCAGTCTCGCCAAAACCTCTATGATCACGTCCATTTATGTCGTGATGACCCTCATGCTCAGTCCACTCAGCTTCGGGGTCGTACAAGTTCGGTTCTCCGAGATGCTCAACTACACGGCACTCTTCAACCGCCGTTATGTCTGGGCCGTCACGCTGGGTGTTTTTTTGGCCAATTTAACCTCGCCAACCGCACTCCTTGATGTCCCAATCGGCACCCTCGGCACGCTCGTCTTCATCATCATCAGCCGCTGGTTAGCCAAACTCGTCCAGCCAAAATGGGCTAAATTCACCATCATGGGCATCCTTTTCGCCTTATCCATGTTCACCATTGCCGGCGAACTGACCATCCTCACGAAAGTCCCATTCTGGCCGACTTATGCGACTATCGCGCTTGGCGAAGCCATCTCGATGGCCGTCGGTGGCGTTGTGATGATGATTTTGACGCGGTTTGTGGATTTGGATAAGTAAGCGATAAGGCTATTGAAAGAGGCTCCTATAGAAAAAAACGCTTACTGGCAGGAAAGGTTTCGCTGAACCTTTTCGATCTGGCAGAAGGGCAAGCAGGTCTGATTGCTGTGGTCAAAAGTTGTCGCAAGGGTTAGGCTTCCGATGCACCTGATTTTGACCAAATATTGGTTAAATACAAAAAAGCATCAAGACAATTGTCTCGATGCTTTTTTAATGGAGGGGATACACCCTGAATCTTTTTTAGCAAGATGCTGATCCTAGGTGATGAGTTTTTTTCGTTGTTACTTTTTTAATGTCTGCATGACATCCTTAGCAATCAACGTGTAGTAATGCGGCCGGCCAGCATCGTTCGGATGGACACCGTCATCAGCAAACCAGTCGTCATTGCCGCCTGCTAGATAATACCAATCCACCACATGCAGATTGGCATGGGTTTTCGCTGCCGCATGAATCAACTTGTTAACCGGATCAATCCACGCCTTTCCGGGAGCATACGCCGTCACCCAGAAGACTTGGCGTTCGGTACCAAGCTGATCCAGAATCCCGTTAATGTCGGCCTCTGTCATCGGTCCGTTCGTACCCAAACTGATCACAACTGTGTTAGCCAACTTACCACTAGACTTCAGCTGACTAATAATCGCAGGTGCTGCTTGCACCTGCCGGCCAACCTCAGCATCAATCGACATCTCCGGAAAAAGCACCTTCAAATATGCCGAACTCCCCAGCATAATCGAATCGCCAATTGCCGACACCGGCAACGTTTTGGCCGCATTAATCTCGCTGTCAGTCAAGCCATAAAGCCGATACTGATTCAGTACTTTTTCCTTCTTTACCTTCGCCTTTGCATCCTTCTGAATGCGCTGACGTGTCGATTGGTTAACCGCAATCGCTTGCTCAGACTGATAATGCTTGACGTAGAAGAACCCCGCGACACCAGCAATTGCCAATCCCAACGCGATGCTTAAGAGCCAGTCTCGTAGACGTAACTTATTTTTTTTCATGATTTAGTGAACCCTCAAAAGTGACACGACTATACTTTACTTGATTTAATTATGTGCTATTCATTGGTTTTTTGACTGGAAATTAATTAGCAAACTATCAATTCCACGCCAGAATTGGATTTGTTGTCATTTTATCAACAATAAACAACGAGAAAATTAACGTCAATTGCCCCACTTCACATTTTCCTTAATAACTTTCGCAGGCACGCCTGCAACTAAACAATTGGCTGGTACGTCTTTTGTAACAACAGCTCCAGCAGCAACAATTGCTCCCGTTCCAACTGTTACGCCCTCAAGATAGTGGCGTTAATCCCAATCCACACATGGTCTCCTATAACAATGGGTTGAGATCTTTTAAAGTCTTTTCGCTGAATAACATGATTATCTGAGTCTCTGATAGTAACGTTTTCGGCTATAGCAACATCATCACCTATCGTTATGCTATCGAAACAAGCAATATTACATCTGTAATTTATGTAACCGCTACCTAGTGTCAGTTTTGCTCCATTGTTTACAGTTAACAGAAAACCTGACAAAACATCAAACTTTCCGAGAACCTCGAAGTATGCATTATCTTCAACTTTGAACTGAGACTCAAAATAACCCAATTCTGGCCAGGTACTACCTAAAGCTAACATCCCTTTTATATGTACCCGTGCGCTTCTGGCAATGTTTAGTGTACTTTGCGGAACACCTTGGCTTTAAAGTGCGAATCAACCAAAAAACTTTTTAAGTAATTTATTTGGGTGCCCTTTCTTAACTTAGCTAACATACTAACCTCCAATGAAGGAAAAGACGGTCCAAAACCATATTCGAATTCGAAATATTCAAATTAGAAACAAAAGACAGCGCTATCTCATGTCTAGCACGAGGTGCGCTGTTCCGCATCTTGACCATGAGGTCGGATTCAATTGTTTAGTGTACACAACACTGCGTTTCGATGCAATCCTAATGGTTCACTGGTTGGTTTTGAAAAAATGTAAAGAGACTGTAACAAATTATTTTTTATAGCGAGTAACTAAAGCAAAATGGGGAGTACCATGGATTCAAGCTGGCCTGCTGAATGGTAGAGAAATCTGACGATCAGCCGAAATGGGTAGACTTGTTCATACATGCTAGGGTATCATGCTCTGGAGTAGAGTTTTAAAAGTCTTTTTGAAAAATGCGGGCTGCGCTGCTTGTGGTCCGCATTTTGAGTGTTGGATATAAATTATGGGATTAGGTGGGGAAAGAGTTAATGAACAAGCAAATCGACCTTTCGCAGTTGTGGAATGTTTTTAAACGCAGCTTTGTTGCAATGATTGTGTTTGGAATTATTGGGACGGCTGGCGCTTATTTTGGAGCCAAAATGCTGATTGCGCCAAAATATGAATCAGATACATCTTTGTTGGTCAATCGTAAGCAAGAGAATGATCCAAATATGCAGTTAAATGCTCAGAATGCTGACATTCAGATTATTAATACATACAAAGACATCATCACACGTCCAGTTGTTTTGCAGAGTGTTGCGGATGAGCTAACAAGTCCACAACGCGTTCTTACAAAAAAAGCACAGAAGGCAGTTTATGGGACAAGATATAATGCTACAACTGGCGTGCGGGAACAATATGTGACGGAGAAAGCTCAGCCAGCCCAATATAAGTTGAAGCCCGCTCAGTATTCAAATATTTCTGCGGCAGATTTGGCAAAGATGGTCTCTGTTTCCACACAGCAGAACTCTCAAGTGTTTACAGTCAATGTAAGAGACACTGATCCAATTCGGGCCCGCGATATTGCAAACCAAATTGCAAAAGTCTTTGAGAATAAAATTGCAAAGATGATGAGTATCTCAAATGTTTCAGTAGTTTCAAAAGCGACAGCTAACTCGACACCAGTGTCTCCTCGGTTAAAAGCGATGGCCATGGCTGGTCTGGCTTTGGGAATTCTGCTCGCATTTTTGTGGGGATTAATTCGTGAATTAACGGATCAGACCATTAAGGATATCGATTTCATTACGGATGATCTTAGCTTAGTTAATCTGGGCATTGTGAACTATGTTCAACGTATGAGAGACATGGATCAAGCGATTGAGGCGACTGAACTGACAAATGATGATGGGATGGAAGATGTCAGTGAATCGGAATTCCCTCAGAGAAGTCGTCGCCGGATTTAAGGAGGACATAAAGATGAATTTTTCGTTAAAGACACTCTTCAATCGCAAACAAGAAGACCAAGAGACACAAAAAAATGGGGTTATGCTTGTTACTTTTGCAGAACCGAAACATGTTGTGTCGGAACAGTTTCGAACAGTACGAACAAACATTGAGTTTGCTGGTGCAGCATTGGATAAGTTTCAAGTTATTATGTTTACTTCCTCAGCAATGTCTGAGGGTAAGTCAACAGTGTCAGCGAATGTTGCAGTAACGTGGGCACAAGCAGGAAAAAAAGTTTTGCTGATTGATGCTGATCTCCGCCGACCAACGGTTCATGCTACTTTCAGAACACTTAATCTTGACGGTGTAACGACTGTTTTGACAGGTAAGACCAAACCTGAAGAAGTCGTTGAAGAGACATTTGTCAATAACTTGAGTATTATTTCTTCTGGGCCAATTCCTCCTAACCCGTCTGAGTTATTGAATTCTAAACGCATGGGAGACTTGTTAGACTGGGCACGTAAGAACTTTGATATCATTGTTCTTGATGCGCCGCCTGTCTTGGCAGTTTCAGATGTTCAGGTGTTGGTTCCGAAGACAGATGGGGTTGTAGTCGTGGCTAACATTGGCAAGACGTTGAAGGGAGACTTACGACGCACTATTGAAGTTTTAAAGTTGGCTAAGGCTAAAATTCTCGGCTCAGTTGAACGCGTCAAGGCTAAACGTGGCGACAGGGGTTATGGCTATGGCTATGGCTACGGATATGGATATCAAAGTCAAAAATAGACGGGTAACTAGCGAGGCTTTCCGTGAGGAAAAGACTCTGGGTATCCCAACTATAAGAGATGGGGAGATTTGTTGATGAAACTACTAGTTGTTGGGGCAGGTTTATTTGGGGCAACGGTGGCGCGAGAACGGGCTTTAAAGGGTGATACGGTTGATGTGATCGAAAAGCGAAATCACTTAGCTGGTAATATTTACACCGAAGACGTGGAGGGCATTCAAGTTCACCGATATGGCGCACATATTTTTCACACAAGTAATAAAAAAGTTTGGGATTATATTAATCAATTTGCTACATTTAATCGTTATACGAACGAAGTCATTGCAAACTACAAAGGCGAGATCTATAACTTGCCATTTAATATGAACACATTTAATAAGATGTGGGGCGTCATCACTCCGGAAGCAGCTGAAGCCAAAATTTCAGAACAGCGTGCATCAATGGTCGATAAAAAGCCTGAAAATCTCGAAGAACAAGCTATTTCTTTGGTGGGAACGGACATTTATCGCAAGTTAATTAAAGATTATACGGCTAAACAGTGGGGAAGAGATCCGAGAAATCTTCCAGCTTTTATTATTCGGCGGCTACCAGTTCGGTTTACTTATAATAATAATTATTTCAATGATCTTTATCAAGGAATTCCAATCGGTGGTTATACGCAAATTATTGAAAAAATGCTGAACGTTCCAAATGTTTCCGTTAAACTTAACACTGACTTTCTAAAGAAAAAGCAAGACTATTTAAATCGTTATGACAAGGTGATTTACACTGGCATGATTGATCAGTTCTTCGATTATCGGTTAGGAACTTTGGAATATCGAAGCTTGCAATTTGAAACTAAAGTATTAAATATGGATAATTTTCAGGGTAACGCTGTTGTAAACTACACTGATTCTGAAACAGCTTTTACTCGAATTATTGAGCATAAGCATTTCGAGTTTGGTAAGGGTAATCGTAATAAAACTGTTATTACACATGAATACCCAGCTAAATGGGCCAAGGGTGATGAGCCATATTACCCGATAAATAACACTGAGAACAACCATTTATTTACGCAGTATCGGGATCTGGCAACCAAAGAGACTCCTCAGGTGGCTTTTGGTGGTCGTCTAGGCTTGTACCGTTATTACAACATGGATCAGGTTATCACTGCCGCGTTGCAATTTTTGCAAGGGAGTTTTTTTGATATTGGGGTTAAGTGATTTGCTTAGTCTTTTCATTTGATTGCGATATTTCGTGGAAATGAGGTGGATCGTCACGAAGGTAATCAAAAATCTCCTTTGGAATATGGGGTATCAGGTTTTCATTCTTCTGTTACCAATCATCACAATTCCTTATGTTTCACGCGTTCTTGGACCAACTGGAGTGGGCATTAATGCTTTCACAAACTCAATTGTTCAGTACTTTGTTTTATTAGGGGCGCTCGGACTCACAATGTATGGCAACCGTGAAGTAGCATATCAGCGCGATAACCCAAAACGACTTTCGAATTTATTTTGGGAGTTAACATTGTTGAGATTTGTGACAACGGGGATTGCAACCTTGCTTTACTTAGGTTTCGTCCTTGTATCTGGACAGTATCAGACGTTTTACCTTATTCAGGGGCTTTTGCTTATAGCAACAGCAATTGACGTCTCTTGGTTTTTCCAAGGACTTGAAGAGTTTCGGATTACAGTATTAAGAAATACACTGGTTAAAATCTTGTCATTGATACTAATCTTTGCTCTTGTCAGAGCAAAAAGCGATCTCTGGTTATATATATTGATTCTCACTGGATCACAAGTTTTAGGAAACCTAACTTTGGTACCGTATCTAAAACATTATGTAGTATTTCCACATTGGTCAGATTTAAAACTGATCAATCATTTGCGGCCGACCGTTGAGATGTTTGTACCCCAGATTGCAACTCAAGTATATCTGCAAGTTAACAAAACAATGTTGGGAGCTCTTGTCGGTGTTCAAACATCAGGATTCTATGATAATTCTGATAAGATTGTGAAGATACTCTTAGCAGTTGTGACTGCTACTGGTACCGTGTTACTCCCACACACGGCGCATAGTTTTGCGCAGGGAAAACATGACGAAGTAGAAGAATCGTTGAATAAATCGATGCACTTTATTTTGGTAATCGCATTCCCAATGACTGCAGGCCTTGCTGGAATTGCGCCCGTGTTTACTAGAATATTTTTTGGGGCGGGTTTTGATCCGGTTTCAAACTTACTAGTTATAGAATCAATTGTCATTGTTCTCATCGGTATCAGTAATGCGATTGGGGTTCAATACCTGCTGCCCACCAATCAACTTGCACCGTTTACGACTTCTGTTATTTTAGGTGCAATTGCAAATATGATTCTGAATGTACCATTTATTTTGTTGTGGAAAAGCAATGGTGCCATGGTTGCGACAGTTTTTTCGGAACTATTGGTGGCGGGGTATCAATTGTTTAAGGTGAAGGACCAGCTCCATATTCAACTTATTTTCAGGGAGATTTGGAAATACTTCTTAGCCGCATGTATCATGGGTGTGAGTGTACGTGCCTTCATCATAGTCTTGTCACTTTCAAGCCTGTCAGCTTTACTAGGTGCCATTATCTATGGTGTGCTTGTCTACACAATCGCTTTGTTGATGCTGCGACCTAAAGTCTTTCTGAACATGTTATCCTCTTTTAGAAAGCTATATCACTAACCACGGCAGTATGGCCTTACTAAATTACATGACAAAAGGCGCTTTTAGGTCCTCAATGAGGGGTGGATGATCACCTTATTTAATGTGATTCTCTGAAAGTGAAAAGCACTAGATTATGGTAACTTTTGTGTTAGACTTGGGTTTTACTTATCAAACCTTCACTTTACTAGAAAGTGTAAGCTGGAAGCAGTAGCGGAATGATACAGACAAGATGCAAACTTTTACAGTATTTTCAGGGATTCAGAAGATTAAAAAGTGGGGAATGTTTTGATGGAAAAATTAATTGATGTGGTTGTTGTTACCTATAATAGATTGCCGCTGTTAAAAGAGTGCTTACTATCTTTATTAAATCAGCGCGATAATTTATCGGGAATTTTTGTAGTTGATAATCATAGTACTGATGGTACAACTGCATATCTTTCAAGTATCAACGATTCGCTGGTCAAAGCAACAACACTTAGCGACAATATTGGGGGAGCGGCAGGTTTTGAATATGGGGTAAACCAAGCAATGGTTGAGGGTACTGGACGTTATATTTGGATAATGGACGATGATACGATTCCAAATATAGGGGCGTCCTCCGCGCTACTAAAAACGGCAAAGCAATTAAATGATACATTTGGTTTCTTGTGCTCAAATGTTCGATGGACCGATGGACACGCAACGAATATTGCTCAGGTATCAAAGGATTGGCCAGAAAAGATAAGTTTTGGTCTTGTAGGTACTGTTTCGGCCACTTTTGTTTCCATCCTTGTGCCAAAAGAGAATATTAATCGGTTGGGACTTCCGCTAGGAAAAATGCAAATTTGGGGAGATGATACCGAATATACGACGAGATTATCATCTTTTGAGGCGAGTTTCTTTGTGAGTGATAGTATTGCAGTGCACAAAACGGGTTATAACTTAATGCAGGACAGTCTAAAGACAATTCAAGCAGACCGTATTTGGCGGTTTAAATCAATGTATCGAAATTTGATTTATATCAAGCGTCACTATGCAAGTAAGAGAGGTGTTCTTAAGCTGGTTTTTGAAAACATTGTCACAGGAATAGGTGCGCTTGCCGCTAAAGATCATCGTCTGAATCGTTTTGGTGCTGCTTTCTTCGGGACGTGGAACGGTTTCTTCTTTAACCCAGATGTACATTTTCCCGATGAAGTTAGCTCGGAAAAGAGTAAAAACGAAGAGCGGTCGAAGAAAATTCTGAATGGATAGTCTTTTGCAGACGAAGCTAATGCCATACAGTATCTTTCAAATATGAGGCATACCCCAACACGGCTGCTTATTAAACTAGGAATCCCTAGAATGTTCAGTTCAATTAGAACCGTCAAAGTATTGGTTGCCAAAAATAATCATTTTCAATAAAAATTTAAGAGAATAAAAGTTCTCTTATCACCTATTAAAATAATGTGAACCATTTTTCTAGTGGGAAAGGGGGTAGCCCCATTGTGTGAATGAACGTGATACTAGTTGATAATTTTTGCCGTTTTTATGTGAAGGAGGGGAATGTGCATGATTATTCGTTCTAAGGGAATCACTGGTATGCTGGAATTCTTTTTGTGCACGATGTTGATAGTAAGCTTTAGAACTGTCTGGATGTATACAGAGAATCAATCCATTTCTCGATTTTTTACAATAGCGGTCTTCTTGTCAATTTTCTTGCTGTTTACGGCTTACATAGTTTTCTATAGAGCAACAGTAACGATCAATGATTTCAGTATTTTTCTTTTAATTGCCTTTACTGTTTTAGTCTGTATGATAATTAGTCAGGTGAGTGGAAATGGCCTCTTACTTGTCCGACACCTTGCATATTTTGGACTAATGATTATTCTTTTTCTGGCACGTAGACAAAAACGATTAAATTCAATTATTACAAAATTTGTGTCTGTTTGTTCGATCATAGCAGCGTTATCACTGTTCTTTTGGATATTAGCAATTTTGGGTGTTCCACCGACAAGTAGTTTATCTATTAATTGGAGCTCTCAGTTTTACACCCCAATAAAAGGCTTTATAGGACTATTCTATTTTTCCCAAGACTATACTTCTTTCTTAGGGCTATACCTTCCGCGAAACACTGCAATTTTTACAGAAGCGCCAATGTGCTCATTTGTATTTTGTTTGGCTTTTCTATTTGATACATTTATTGTCCCTAAAACTCAAAAGGATCATCTTACACCAAGGCAGATTCTGCTGATCGTTGCGATTATTTCCACTACATCGACAACGGGTGTAATGATTGTAATTCTCTCACTTGCAGCGATGTTCTTTAAAAACGTTAAGATTAATCCAATAGTCATCATAGTGGGCTTAATTATTGTTACTGCAGTGATTCTTATACTGTGGCAGCTTTTTTTGGCGAAAACTTCCGAAAACTCTGACTCTGTTAACATACGATTTGATGATATTCAGGCAGGGGCGAAGGCATGGTTACTCCATCCGATTTTCGGTAACGGACTTGAAAAAACGCTAGCTTATCTCCCTTTTATTCAAGGCTATCGAGTTCTTGTAAATGGTAATTCTGGATTCTCATCAGGAATATTCCAAATACTGATGACGGGCGGACTATTTTATTTTACAGTGATTTTCTTATTTCCTTGTGTACGAATGTTTCGATCCAACAGAAATTACTTTTTCCTATCAGCCTTGTTTCTAGTCATGCTGTTTAATACAGTCATTTATGATACTTATCTTATGTATTTCCTTTCAGCATTATTTTATGCACTTACATTAAAAGGGGAAGTAAGTGAAAGAAGCAAATAGCCGATGCGACTTACCGGTTTAGTTCAAAGCCGTTTCCTTTATTGACCTTGTCAGAGCCGACAGATAAATGCTGTAGGGATCACGACTCGGAGTAACGGAATCAAAAATCTAGAGGAGAGTTCCGGGCTAATCTGAAGATACTCAGGCTTGGTGGGCAATAGTAGTCACGGTATTTATATTATTGATAATTCAACTTTTGAAGATTAATTACGTATTTGCTCTGTCGCTAATTACCTTAGCTGGCAGACAAGGTCTTTTAGATCGTTATTGGAGGAGATATTGTGGGGCAAGTTGGACATAGCTACTTAATTGTTTTATACAAGCAAACCCTAAGAGAAAGTATGGCATATCAGGGAATAATGTCACAGCTGACGGATAATGAACATCTAATTATTTATGACAACTCACCAAGTTCAATGATAGACGTAGAAGATCGCAGTATCATTTATCACCATGATTCGAGCAACCGTGGTTTGGCAGAGGCCTATAACTTTGCGATAACAAAATGCCACGAACTTGGTGATCAATTGCTGACTATCTTTGATCAAGATACCACAGTTCCTAGCAACTTTGATCAAGTTGTATCAGCTTCGATTACTTCCGATAGCGAGTCTGCAGTTTTTGTCCCAGAAGTTTTATTGACAAATGGATCAAATCTATCGCCATTTTGGATTGAGGATTCACTATTTTTGGCATATCCTAAAAAAAAGGAAAAGACATTAGCAGCAATTAATTCAGGTATGACGTTAAATTTGGATAAATTTTCTCGGAATGCTGTTTTGTTTCCGAGAGATTATCCGCTTGACTTTCTGGATTACGCTTTTTTCAAACATTTAAATTTAATACAAAAAACAATATCAGTTATACCAGTAAAACTGGTTCAATCATTGTCTATTAGCAACTACCATGAGATATCTAATAATCGTTTTGAAAGTTTTCAATATTCGGAAGCAAAGTTTGTTTCCGAATATTATCCTACTTTTAAACGACAATATCGTTTTCGTGTACTGCTTAGACTAATTAAACAAGTTTTAAAAAGAACTCAGTGGAGTAAGCTAAGACCAATGATTCAAGTGATCGGGGGTAAAGAGACTTTATGATTTCAGTTTGTATGGCCACCTATAATGGCGCACAATTTATTAATGATCAGATCAAGTCGATTTTGATGCAAATCGATTTTTCCGATGAGTTAATTATAGTTGATGATTGTTCCACCGATGAGACTGTCAAAAAGATTAAAGCATTTAAAGATCCGCGTATTCGTTTGTTTGTAAATACCCTTAATCAAGGGCCAATACGTAGTTTTGCGAGTGCCTTAAGCCAGACGAGAGGCGAGTTCTTATTTCTAGCAGATCAAGATGATGTTTGGCTTAAAGACAAGGTTTCTAAAGTCATGGCTGCTTTCCTTGATCAAGATGCTGTTTTGGTTGTTCATGATGGCATTGTCACGGACATAAATCTGATTCCAATCGATAGCTCCTGGAATCACTATAATCATAGCAAGCCGACGCATTCATTACTCCAAACCCTAATCAAAAATAGTTATACCGGTGCTATGATGGCAATGAAACGTGATCTCTTAAGATTGATTTTGCCTTTTCCTGAGGAAATATCCATGCACGACTGGTGGATTGCACTAGTGGCGCTTAAACATCATCTAGAGATTGTAGTACTGCCCGATAAGCTGGTGGATTATCGGCGTCATGTTGGAACCGTCACAGGGACTCGGAAACCGTTGAGAAGAATGTTTCTTGATAGAGTGAAGATGCTCCGTTTAGTCAGCAAGGCTTGAATCTATGATTTATACCTACTTTAGAAAAATTGGTGATGGGAGGCGGGCTCATGGTAAAAGTCTCTGTAATTATTCCTGCTTATAACTCGGCAGAAACTTTAGAACGAGCTGTATATTCAGTTCTTAATCAAACGATGGCCGATTTTGAAGTTCTGATTGTCAATAATGGATCACACGATAACACAGCTAATGTGATTATGGGGTTAGTTAAGCGGGATGGTCGTGTCCGGTCATTAGAAAGCATGAAAGGAAGAAGTCGCGCTCGGAATAAGGGGCTTAAGGAGGCGAACGGGACTTACATTCAGTTTCTTGACGCCGATGATGAACTTTCTTCTGAAAAATTAGCAGATGGCACAGCTTATCTTCAGGCACATCCCGATGTGGATGCATATATAACGAGTGTTTTATATAGAGATGATCAGAAGCAAGCAGAACAGTCGCAACAAATTTTACTCAAGTCTTCAGGTGAACTTTTAAAAGCCAATTACTTGCCTATAAGCGCGCCGATTGTAAGGAATATTGAGTTGGCGAGTTTCAACGAAGATATAGAGTATAATGAAGATTGGCTTTTTTGGGCGGAAAGCCTCTATGAAAAAAAAGTGGTTGTACGGCAATCAATAGGCTCAATCATTCATATTACATCTAAAAATACAATGGCACAGATCGATACAATGCAAATTTATGAATGTTATGTTAGAGGAATTTTAAAAGAAGAGTTTGCTGCCAGTGGAGTCAAATACTGGCAACGTGATATAAAACTTTCTCTTGGCTATCTTCTTAGCGCGAACGATAAAACTATTAAAACATTGAGAATTTCTAAAACTATGGAATGGCCAATAGGATGGGCGAGGATAATTTTAGCTATTCCTCCTTTGAAATGGTTGATTGTTAAAAAATGGCGTTCGGTTAGAGGCCGAAGTATGTACGGGTAATGTCACGGAAGTTTGTTACCTTCTCAAACACGACAGTCAACCCTTCGAGCAGGTGATATTTAAAAGACACACACAGGCTGAACACCAACGTTAAATCACTCTCTGATCCTGCCGCGTCGGGAGCTCTCTCCTCTTTATCAGGGGAATCTAGTCAGCAATTTTGGCAATGAGTTGTCTTAATGGTGAGGTGTTGGTAGTATCCTTAATGCGTGCTTGCTGGTATATTCAGTCACTTTATCCGCCTTGAGATAATAAGCACATTGTTAGCATTTTGGCCCTTGTTCAGGAACAACAAACAAAAGCCAGAGTAAAGGCTGAAGCCAGAGAGTTCCTTATAAACGTCAATTTTCAATGGATTCATTAAACTTAATGGTTACCTGATATATTGAATTCTTTGATTTAACGACATGGAAAACACCATTGGGTTTTATTGCAGACAATATTGGAATTACAAGCAACGAGGAGGGAGTTTAAATGCTCGAAAATATAGTTGGCAACCGAGTGGGTGTTTTTATACCGACATTAAACGCAGCAGGCCAAATTGATAGAATTATTAAGACAATTAAAAAAAGTTCAGTCCCACTTTCAAATGTTTTTTTTATTGATTCAGAATCAACGGATAATACGGTAAGTCTCTTGCAGCAATATCAAGTTGAATACCAAATCATGTTACAAAAAAACTTTTCTCATGGTTTTGTGCGCCACGAGGCGGTGCTTCACTTTCAAAACAAGGTAGATTACGTATTAATGATGACGCAAGACGTTATCTTTACTGAAAAATCAATTGATCTGCTTATTTCAGGAATTGATAAAAATCCTGAGGCGGGTGTTTCATACGGCCGACAAAGGAATTCCTATAAAAACACTGTCGAGTACTATGACCGCCATTTTAATTATCCTGAGCAGTCACAGATGAAGAGCAGAAAAGATATTAAAGAACTGGGACCGTCTACTTATTTTTCTTCTGATGCGTTTTCAATTTATAGGATGGCGGCAGTTATTGATATTGGCAATTTTCCTGTTGACGTTGAGTTTGCCGAAGATGCATATATGGCTGCCAAAATGATTTTACAAGGATGGTCGGTATATTATAACGCTGATGCAGTTGTTGTACATAATAATGTTTCGGGTTATAGAGATCTGTACAAACGATATCGCCACATTTCTAAGTTTTATCATAACCAAAAGTGGATTAGTGATAGTTTCGGGACAAATTATAATAAGGGACGAAAGCTGGTAATTTTTGAGCTCAAGGAATCATGGAAAAATCGTTCTATTCGGCTTTTTTTTGACATTTTAATTTCTAGTTTGATTAAGTTTGTTGCATATCTCTAGTGATAAAGGGGTTCGGACCTCCATGGAATTCTATTTATATATCTTTAACATAGAGAGATTTGTTGTCTTGGTAGAGGTTTCGATGTATCAGTAATTCTTCTTCCCAGAGGAAGCACACGAAGGCTTCTTGCGCGATGAATAGGAATGATTTAAACTTAGCGAGTCTTTGGTTGCTATAATCTTCTTGCTAGAAACCGTAATCATTGGGGTGACCTTATAGATTAGGTTGTCGATTGTGAACAAGGTATGACTTGGATCATGGGCAGTGCGGTATTTGTCTAGAAAGTATCTTCTCGCATAGGTCATATTAAAAATCTGATGTTTTTCTTTTCACTTGTTGTGTAGGCATCAGATTATATTTGAGTTAAATGAAGGGGGCATTTTTAATGAAAGGAATTATTTTAGCTGGGGGGTCAGGGACGCGACTTTATCCCATTACAAAAGCGACAAGTAAACAACTTGTGCCGATTTACGATAAACCAATGGTTTACTATCCTCTGTCTGCTCTTATGTTAGCAGGTATTCGTGAGTTTCTGATTATCTCCACACCGGAGTTTCTTCCACAATTTGAGGAGTTATTTGGTGATGGCAGAAGTTTAGGCTTGAGCATCCAATATAAAGCCCAGGCCAACCCAAATGGCCTCGCTGAGGCATTTCTCTTGGGTGCAGATTTTATAGGGAATGATTCAGTTGCGCTAGTTCTTGGAGACAACGTTTTCTACGGTGCAGGATTATCGAAACTGTTGCAAGATGCGGCCGCAAAAAAATCAGGTGCCACGGTTTTTGGTTATCAAGTTACCGATCCTGAGCGCTTTGGGGTGGTAGAGTTCGATGCGCACCAACATGCAATTTCGATTGTTGAAAAACCTGAACATCCACGTAGTAATTACGCGGTAACAGGACTATATTTTTATGATAATGACGTAATAAATATAGCCCAAAATGTTAAACCATCACCGCGAGGTGAGCTTGAAATTACAGATGTGAATGAGGAATACCTTCATCGTGGTCAGTTAGACGTAAAGGTTATGGGTAGAGGATATGCTTGGCTAGATACTGGAACGCATGACTCATTGCTTGCTGCCTCAAGTTTTGTTGCAACCATTGAGAAGCAACAAAACCTTAAAGTGGCTTGTCTTGAGGAAATTGCATACCGTATGGGGTATATTAATCTTGAACAGCTGGAAGAACTTGCTCAGCCGCTCAAGAAAAATGATTACGGTCAGTATTTGTTGCGCTTGGTCAAGGAGGAGAGTAAGTAATGGCTTTAAAAGTAATTCCAACAAAGTTAACTGATGTCAAGTTGGTTGAAACAGATGTTTTTGGTGATAACCGCGGTTTTTTCACAGAGACATATACTCGTCCTAAGTTTCAGGAGGCGGGCATCACGAATGACTTCAATCAAGATAATCAGTCGTTGTCTGCTGAAGCAGGTGTGTTAAGAGGCATGCATTACCAGATGGCACCACATGCACAAACAAAATTAGTTCGTGTGATAACTGGCGTTGTTGAAGATGTTTTGGTTGACATTCGAAAAGGCTCGCCTACATATGGTCAGTGGGAAGGATACATTTTGAGCGAATTCAACCATCGCCAACTACTTGTCCCAAAGGGGTTCGCTCATGGGTTCATTACATTAACTTCAAATGTTAATTTTGCTTATAAGGTTGAAGGGTACTATGCTCCCGAAGCTGATCGTGGAATTGCCTTTGATGATCCTGATATTGGCATAAATTGGCCAATGTCAACCGCACACCTTATTATGTCTGAGAAGGATCAGCACCATCCACAGTTGAAGAATGCTGAAAATAACTTTGTTTACGGGGAGATTTGATAATGAAACTTATGATCACCGGCGGGGCTGGTTTTATCGGTTCAAATTTTGTCCATTTTGTTTATAATAACCACCCAGATGTTCAGATTATGGTTTTGGACAAGCTAACATATGCTGGCAACAAGGCCAATATTGAAGATATCTTGGGCGATCGTGTCAAATTAGAAGTCGGGGATATTGCCGACAAGAATTTGGTCGATAAATTGATGAGTGAAGTCGATACAGTTGTCAATTTTGCGGCGGAGAGCCACAATGACAATTCATTGATTAATCCGGATCCGTTCCTGCACAGTAATGTTATTGGCACCTATACTTTACTTGAAGCAGCAAGAAAGTACGACGTTCGATTCCATCATATTTCTACAGATGAGGTATATGGTGACCTGCCATTGCGTGCCGATCTTCCCGGTCACGGGGAAGGAATTGGGGAAAAGTTTACTGTTAACAGTCGGTATAATCCTTCCAGTCCATATTCTTCAACTAAAGCCGCCAGTGACATGTTGGTACATGCATGGGCACGTTCATTTGGCGTACGTGCAACAATTTCTAATTGCTCGAATAACTATGGCCCATACCAACACATTGAAAAATTCATTCCTCGGCAAATCACAAACATTTTAAGCGGAATCAAACCGAAGCTTTATGGCACTGGCAAAAACGTTCGTGATTGGATTCACACAAACGATCATTCAAGTGCTATCTGGGATATTTTGACTAGCGGAAAAATTGGTGAGACATACTTGATCGGCGCCAATGGCGAAAAAGACAATAAGACGGTACTTGAACTTATCCTAAAATTGATGGACAAACCAACTGATTACTATGAACAGGTTAAGGACCGTCCGGGGCATGATATGCGATATGCCATTGATGCTTCCAAAACCCGTGAAGAACTCGGTTGGGAACCTCAGTATACGGATTTTGAAGAAGGTTTAGCAGATACCATCAAATGGTACACAGAGCATCGCAGTTGGTGGCAAGGTGAAAAGACTGCGGTAGAAGAAAAGTACCAAGAAAACGGTCAATGACTTTAGCTCATAATAATGGTCGTCACTAATTATGAACCTGTTATTTTCTGGAATGTCGAGGAGAAGATACATGAAGATTTTGATTACTGGTGCGCAAGGTCAACTTGGTACAGAATTGCGCCACCTATTAGATGCGCAGGGCGTTGCTTATCGGGCAACAGATGCCCATGATTTAGACATTACTGATGAAACTGCGGTTAATCAGTATTTTAAAGATTATCAACCCGAGCTAGTTTATCACTGTGCTGCCTATACGGCTGTCGATAAGGCTGAAGGTGAAGCTAAGGCGATTAATCAAAAAGTTAATGTTGACGGAACACGTAATTTGGCAAAAGCGGCCGCTGAAGTAGATGCGACACTTGTTTACATCAGTACAGATTATGTATTTGATGGTGACAGCAAAGAAATTTATACCGTCGATGATCAACCTTCTCCACGTAATGAGTACGGACGAGCAAAATATGAAGGTGAGCAACAAGTCCAAAAATATCTTAAGAAGTTCTATATTATTAGAACCTCATGGGTATTCGGTGAATTTGGTCATAACTTTGTTTATACAATGTTGGACTTAGCCAAGACACACAAAGAGCTCAGTGTTGTTGACGATCAATACGGTCGTCCGTCATGGACCAAGACACTCGCAGAATTCATGACGTTCGCCGTGAATCAACATTTGGATTATGGCATTTACCACTTATCTAATGATAACAGCTGTAACTGGTACGAATTTGCTAGCGCTATTTTGGCTGACAAAGATGTTGATGTTAAGCCAGTGTCGTCATCAGAGTATCCGCAGAAGGCATGGCGGCCACGACATTCGATCTTGGACTTAAGTAAGACAAAGGCTACAGGTTTTAAGATTGATACATGGCAGACTGCTTTGAAGGATTTCTTGAAAGTGATTAACCGTTGAGAGTCCTAATATTGAATCTTCTTTTTGGAATTGAACTAACAGTCTATTAGGCAGCTCATATAGAAGCTGCCTTTTGTGTTTTTTACCAGAAACCAATTCACGAAAAGTTTTTTTGGTACTCTGCTAATCATTTAAAGACCGTGTTGAATGCGTTACTTTTGGGAAAATCGGTTGAAGAAGTCTTGTTTTGGATTATCTTTGACTAAAAATGGAAATTAAGGAAATCCTTATTGTCAAAGTAGTTGCGAAAACAAAAGTTTTTTTACACGGTTTTGGATCGTGTCTATTGACTGTTTAGCGTGTACTTTTATAATAGTTGTTGAATGATTCAATGAGCTTTTTTTTAAAAGTAATCTGCGACAACAACATTTCTTAAAGTAGATTATTGTTGCAAGTTAATAAGGTTTGGACATAAGGTCTAAATCGAATCATTTTTGACATTGACAGCGCGGGGGCGGAATTACTTTTTTTGCCCTTATCAGTTGGCAATTGCACTACAAGTTCAAATGGTGGTCTCGTTAATTAAGGCTTTTGGATCAACGTACTATTTTATATATTTAAAGGATTTAAGTGTCTTAGGTGGATGCCAGTGACTGTATAAAAAGTATATTGATAATTAACGGCATGTGGAAATTTTAGGTTGCTCATATATTAGGAATGTTATAAGATGTCTTGAAACAAGTATTTTTGGGGCACTTTAGAATATTGGAGGGGTAAATTTGGAGACAGCATCTGACCGAAGACAGGCTCAGTCTGAGCAGGTTGATCTTGGGGGACTGACACCGACATACTTAATTACGAAACGGTGCTTTGATTTCTCGGCTAGTCTAATCGGCCTTGTTTTGCTTAGCGGGGTATTTTTAGTTCTTGCGTTATTAATCAAGCTGGACGATCCGCATGGGAAAGTATTTTATTCGCAAACACGTTTGGGGAAAAACGGACAAAGGTTCCAAATGTGGAAATTTCGGTCCATGGTCGCTGGTGCTGATAAAATGGTTGATAAGTTGCTTAAAAAGAATGATGTAGAAGGCGCCATGTTTAAAATTAAGGATGATCCACGAATCACACGGGTCGGTCGTGTCATCCGTAAGTATAGTTTGGATGAGTTGCCACAGCTTTATAATGTATTACGGGGTGACATGAGTTTAGTGGGACCTAGACCTCCTCTGCCACGTGAGGTTGTTAAGTATACGAACTATGATCGTCAGCGCTTAACAGTCATACCAGGGGTAACGGGTCTGTGGCAGATTTCAGGACGAAATGATCTTGATTTTCCGGAAATGGTTGCACTAGATATTCATTACATTAACAATGCTTGTGTTCTAGAAGATATTAAGATATTGTTGAAGACTGTTCTTGTCGTAGTTCGCCCTACAGGAGCATATTAAAGGGATCGTTTTGAAGTGTAATTACTTATCCTTTGAATTACGGTTAAACGATTATGTTTATGGTTAAATTGTCACCACTTACTAACAGTATGTCTTGTAGGCCACACAAATCACCCGTAGAATGACAATATCGTTGTTCTACGGGTGATCTATTTTTTGATTCGCATCTGGATCGATATTCCACGGCAAATAAGTCTGATATTGTGTAAGCACTCAACAACAGCACGCCTTTTTAGGCAACACAAATCACCTGTAGAATGACATTGTCATCGTTCTACAGGTGATCTTTGGTAAGCACTCAATAACAGCACGCCTTTTTAGACAACACAAATCACCTGTAGAATAACATTATCATCGTTCTACAGGTGATTTGTGTTTTTAGTCCGCATCTAAATCTATATTCCATGGCAAATAAGCCTGGTATTGGTGGCTCGTTGCGAAGTCCGGCAGATGCGGCAACCTTCCCAACAACGTCTTCAGGTATTTGAAAACATCTAAACCATTGGCTTTCGCGGTCTCAATCACGGTCATGAAAATGGTATTGGCTTCCGCCCCTTGCGGGCTGGTACTGAACAGCCAATTCTTTCGGCCCATCACAAAGCGCTTAACGCTTCGTTCCGTGGCATTATTACTCCAGTCCAGCTCGCCATAGTCTAACAACCGACTTAGATATTGACGTTGATTGAGTGCATACTGTACGGCACGACCTAGGGCGCCTTTAGGCAGAATCGTCAAACCGTCAATCCAACGCCAAAACTTGGTCACGAGCGGCGCAATTTGTATTTGGCGGAACTGATGGCGTTGTTCGGCAGTCATTGCTTTAACCTGGCCGTTCTAGATAAAACATGCCAATATACCCTAACGGTATGGGGATAGCCTGGTGATCAAGAACACCTTTGAAGGCATCAAAGAATTTCCGCCGGACATGAGCCCAACAGCCTGTCCGCGTAATATCGGAAGCCAGCTTGTTATAGCCAGAATAGCCGTCAATTTGGACAATGCCATCAAACCCGGCATAGATCTCTTTGGCCACTTCACCTGAGCGTGTTGGCGCATAGTGATAATAAACCGCCGGCTCACGACACTGGTGTGTGGATCGCATCACCCAAATGTACGACTTTTGCGCCGCCTTCCTTCCGGGTTCACAAATGACTTGATAAGACGTTTCATCGCCTTGCAAAAAGTGCAGCTGCAGTAAGTGGACATGAATCTGATCCCAAACTGGCCGCAAGTATTTAGCTGCTTGAATCATCCAGTTAGCTAGCGTTGCCTCACTTAAGACCGCACCATCACGTGCCCATTCCTCAATTTGGCGATAAAGGGGCACATCAAGACAGAACTTCTGGTAGGCAACCAAAGCGATCGCCGAGGCGGATCCCAGACTGTGCGGCAATACAGGACGTGGCGCATGACCTTGGAAGAAAATACCGCGGTCTTGTTCGATAGAACAAGGTTCGCATTTCTTAACAGCTTCATAAACAAGTCGGCGATAGGTCTGGTGAGGAATCGTGATCAGTTCCTCACGCACTAAGTGCTTGCTGGCGTTGGTTAAGGTATGGCCTTTGGGACAGGTTGTTTCCTCAATGGTTGGCATGTCCAGACTCAGGGTTTCTTGGCGCGTGGCTTTCGTTTTCTTCTTCTTTGGTTCCATTTTAGCTGCGGGTGCAGCTGGTTCGCTTTGTTTCCCAGTGTGCTCTGGGTCGAAGAAAACATCATGATCCTCCAACAGATCCCCTTGTTCACTGCGAATCTGTTCGGAACGTTTGCCATAAACCCATCGAGAGAGCTTGGCGAGTTGTTTGATGACATCGACATTCTCCTGTTTAAGCGTCGTGATAGTCTGCTCAAGCGTCTCAATGAGCTGCCGCTGCTCTTTATTTTCCTGTCGTAGCTGTTTAATTTCTTCTTCTGCCGTCACGCTGATCGCCACTTGTCTTTTATGATTGGCATGAGTGTACCACTGATCAAACGCAATAACGATTGTTTTTTAACTTTTAATGCATGGAGACTGGATGCACGGTCGGGTCGATGGCCCAGCCTGAAAGTAGCCGCACGAGTTGCTTAGTGTGAAGTTTGCGGACCTCATTGATTCAGTGGCCATTGTAGACGGCCATCTTCAAGACGCTTGTAAAGCAAGATAAAGCCATCACCTTCCCAATAAAGCGCCTTGAAACGATCCTTGCGCGTTCCGCAAAACAAGTAGAGCGCTTTGTTATAAGGATCAAGTTCAAACTGGTGTGTCACCATATTCGCCAACCCGTCAATTCCACGGCGCAGATCGGTTTTGTCGCAAACAATGTAAATGCCATGTAACTGGCGCATATCAATGAGCATCAGGAAACACCGCCTTCAGGAGGGCATCAAGAATATAGCCCTGAATGTGGTTGTAAATAACGACCGTTTCATGATTGTTAACCCGGATTTGGAGGGCTTTGGACGCTGGCAGTGGCTGCCGTAATGGGCTTTCCTGATCGAGTTTAACTTGAACAATATCTGGATTTTCTGACATAGAAAACACCTCACCATATTTGATGAGGCTAGTTTAGTGCTGTGTTTAGTGTTTGGGAATCCGTGGGGTTATTGAGTGCTTACGAATATCACGTCTCACATCAATAACCTCCTCGGTTAGGATGTGATTTATGGTATCAAAAAATGTAGGAAAACCGACAATTTCTGTCCGCCATTTACACGCAGAACAAGTACAGCACTTTGTTATAAGGATCAAGCTCAAATTGATGTGTAACCACATTCGCTACCCCGTCAATACCACAACGCACATCGTTTTTGCAGCAAGCCCAAACAATGTAAATACCATGTGGTTGGCGCATATCAATGAGCATCAGGGAACACCGCCTTCAGGAGGACATCAAAAATATAGACTTGAATGTGGTTGTAAATAATAACTGTTTCATGGTTGTTAATTCTGATTTGGAAGGCGTTGGATGCTGGCAATGACTGCCGGATCGGGATTTCTTGATCGAGTTGACTTGAACAATATCTGGATCTTCTGACATTAAAAAACCGGGTCTACACTTTCTGGTGTTGAGAAATAATCAACACTGAACGTGTAGGCCCTTT
>OBYJ01000325.1_pt1 | contig 31883 bp, 41 predicted proteins | sample 1495481 | NCBI WGS metagenome assembly OBYJ01 (sample SAMEA2580197, study PRJEB22360) | human gut metagenome | biome: human gut; feature: human-associated habitat; material: faeces | place: Denmark | collected 2008/2010
TGGTGTACTTGAGTCGTTTGGTGACGAATGTACTCCGTCTTAATTTGGTCACTGACAATCCTACGAGCAACCGTAGTTGGCTTCATTGTGTCATCGGGAATGGGTAAATTATCCCAGCCGTTTTGAACGACAACACCGTCAAACAGTTTCAGTAAGACCAGCAAGTTACGGTCGATAAAGTTAATCTTTTTATCAAGCGGGGCAAGTGCGTTCTGAACACTCTCGCTGACGTTAGAGGCACGTTCGTTAGCTTGGTCAAGTTGATTATTAAGCCGGTGCTCATCATCCAACAGTGACTTAATCGCTGCACTAAGGGTCTCAATTTGATGAGCCGCCATATAAGTTTTTAGCTCTTCATCTGAGGCTAACGCATCATCACTTGAGTCAACAAAAAATGTCTTCCTGGTTCGCAAAGTAATTCCTCCTAACAAAGTTATTGAAGTTAATGAAGCTAATGAAGCTGTTCGACCTCTTTACTAAGGTCTCGAAAAGCAGCCGTGTTTTGTTCAATGATGACTGCCATTTGCTTCGTTAGCTCGCGCAAATCTGACACATCACCGCTGAGTAAGTGGTCGGTTGCGTCATGATGAATGAGCATTCGAAGATACTCTTCGCGTGACAAACGGCTGCGCTTTGCTGCATCATCCAAGGCAGCTAAATCTTGTTCAGAAAGATTTCTAATGATGGTTGTATGAGCCAAAAAAATCAATCCTTTCTTTTTATTGTTCTATTTTTAAACAGCATGGCTTCCAAAATATTTGATTTGTTGACCTTAAGGTTGTACTTAGCAAGCTCCGGATTTTGATTTAGTTCCCGTTGCTTTTCAGCTACAAGGTGATCCAACTTTGCGATTGCCTGATCGCTCAAGGTCATCATGACTCGACGTGTTTCGTTTTGTTTATCCATCTCAAAGCCTCCTTCATAGTGATGACAAACTGTCGCCTGGCAAACCCACACAGCGTTAAAATCGCGTCACGTTACCGGACGATTTTTGGTAAACCGTTACGACTACTCTGGTCAAAACGTGAACGTTTTTCACCAGGCAAACGATCAGAAAAATCTGAGTTGCGAACCAACCGGCCTCAAAAATGGCCCGATCGAAACAAGCGCATTTTTAGGGTGATCTGACATGTCCCTAAATAAAGAAAGAGCATAAGGTAAAACTGCTATCAAAATTGATAGAAACCGCAGTGCGGTTTGTTTTATAGTGCTAGCAGGCAGATGCTTTTACGTGTAGTGATTCCAAACTTACTCCACGTGAAAAAAACTTGAACGTGGAGTAAAACGCGTTTTACTACACGTGGATTATGCTTGTTGTGACAAGGGATAGCGCCGTTTACGTGTAGTAAATGACGTTTTACTCCACCTGAGCAAGAATATTCGCTTTTTGGTCATAAACGAGCACTTTTTGGTGTTGCAACGTTCACAACTAACTAGTGACTTGACGACAACATGAAGTGCACACGACAAGTTGCACTAACCGCAATCGCACATGTGCACTCAATGATGAGCGTAATGTTGATAGCGCTTCTCGTAACTTTGAAGATTGTTCTGGGCCACCTTAATGGCACTTTGCGTGTCGCTGATGTCTTGTTTCTTGTCTTGTATATTCGTCTCGGTTTGCGTCATGCGTTGTTCAGTGGCTCGCTTTTGTTTACCGACTTGCAAGTTGGCGGTGTCTTTTTGACGGGCTAAACTAGTCTTCAAAATTTGCAGATCATGATTGTATTGGACTAGCTTCTTTTCTAAGGAAGCGACTCGGTTGGTCGTGTTGCTGCGCAAAATCTTGAGGTAGTTTTTAAGATAAATGCCTTCTGTTAGGGACGTCACCTTGGTAGGATGGCGAAGGTCTAGGAGAACAAAATCAATGGCACTTGTGACCCCTGACAAGTCTTTTTTGGAACCTAGTTTGACAAACAAGCGGCCATTGCTGATCGCACTTTTCTTAAGCTTGACCACGTAATAATCATCAGCGATCTGTTTCAATTGGGTATGGAAATCACTGCCGCTATGTGTCTTTTTAGTCACGACGACAGTTGTTAGAGGTGCCAGTGGGTCAATGGTGTTCTTAGTAACATAGAAGTACATGGCGGCATTTTGCTTGTCCGTATCGACCCCAGCAAATTGAAACTGGTTGTTGCCTTGATCGAAGGTCTGACCAAGGCTGATTTGTTTGTTGTTGGTTTGACGAGGCCATAAAACAATCGCAAAAATGAGCAAAGAAAAAGCCGCTAGGAGAATACCAAGCAGCTTGACGTAGCGGAGACTGTACTTGTTTTTGTCTTGAAAGTGAATACCTTGATTCATCATTTTAATGTTCACCTGCCTTACCACCAGCCAGCACTTTGTCAATTTGCTGCTCTTGATGACCCGTGTACTGTGTCACCACTTTGCCCTTTTTATAATGAACTAGGGTCGGTACCTTCGTGATGCCTAACGCTGCTGCCGCTTCCTTGTTCTGCTCATTAGCAACGCTGGCGAACTTGAGTTGTCCGGTTACTGAACGCCAGAAGTAAGTGCGATAAACTTGCTGGCACACTGAACACGTAGGACTGTAGTAAAGAATATATTGATCCTTCTTTTGTGCATTGATGGTGATTGGTGTTGCCACATTGATCATTGCCTTCGGTGCGTAAACATAGAGCGCTGATAAAGAAGCCGTAGCGATGACAATACCGATAACAGCATTGATGAGGAAATGTCTAAACGGATGTTTCACGGTGTCACCCCCGATAGTGCGCGGTTAGAATCAAAGGCAGCTAACTTGTAGTCGTTGCTGACCTTCCTGACCGTCCCTTGAAAAACCATCGTGGTTTTCTTATTTGTGTTCGTCTTGTTGTTACCAAGTTCGTAACGTGCCATTAACAAGTAGTCATCACCCTGTGGCGTGACAAAAACGCGCAGGTCGTTAATAGTTGATTCTTGGAACCCATTCGCACTAATGGGTGTATCACGATCAGGCATGAAAGTCTGGATCGCCTCACCCGTTAGGTAAGGTTTCATGGCTTCATACTGACCCATTGTGGTGGCCGTTTTAGGCGAGTACATGCCTTGCAACAGACCATTCATCATTGCTGTCATCTTCTGTGTTGTGTCTGTTAGGTTGTCTGATTGAGACGATGTTGTAGTCGATTTTTTACTAGCGTTGTCAGCTTGATTTGATGCACGATCGGCCTGGTTAGAAAGTTTGAGCGCCTCTAATTGCGTCTCTAATGATCCCTTTTTAGACGCCATGGTACGGAGTTCTTGTTTCTGCTGACTGATATTTTTGTTGGCTGTATTGGCTGACGTCCAGCCATAGGCACCGGCACCAAGTGCGATGATCATCATGACACTGACCAGTATTGTTTTACGATTCATGTTTACCTCCTTGTGCTATGGTCTGACTGCAAAGTCTGGTTCATAGTCTTTATAGGGACGAATGTGGCAGACGTCATTGGGTTCAGGTTCTTCGATTACTTGACCATCACCAGCGTAAAAAGCAATGTGATGTGACGCGCCATGATCACCATAAAAGATCATGTCACCTGGTTGTAGTTCACTCATGACAGGTTTGCCACCATTGAATAGCATCGTGCCTTTACTCTCCAAAGACACCGTGTATTGTGGGTAAGATTTATGTGTGACCTGCATTAAGACGTAACCAACAAAGCCGGAACAGTCCATGCCAGCCGCTGGGGATTTGCCACCCCAGACATAGGGAACGCCAAGATACTTCTTAGCTTCGGTAATGATGGCACTCCCGTTACCCACACTTCCTGCACCCGAGTTGCACGTTGTTGTTAACGAAGCACTGGCATCTGCCCCAAATTCAAGCATTGTTTTTTTGACGGATGGTACCCAGTTGGCATTCAGTCCCGTGGGATCGTTAGCCGCACCCACAGGACAGTAGACCGATCCAAGCTTCTCAACCGTTGATAACTTTCGCTCGACAACTAGGTTATGCAAGGTGGCTGCCGTTGCGTCGATGCCGGCTTCAATAGTTGGATATGAAATGATGGTGCTACCTGACATTTGTCCTGACGGATTGTTTTGATTGCGCACGGCCGAACTTTTCCCCCAGCCACTTTCGTGTCCCATGATGGACGCAAAAAGAGCAGGCGAAACGCCTGCCTTGTTGGCTGCTTTGATGGTGTAGTCAGCTTCATCTTTGAGCACGCCACTCGTAAAATATTTGGACCATGCTTGCTGATAGGTGTCTTTGTTGAAATTGCCCGTGGCCGAAATGCTGCCGGTAATATCGCAGTCACTACCGCCACCTTTCTTATCGTTCAACCCAGCAAACATGGCCGCGGCTAGAACGATAAGTAAAACAAAAAACATCGTCGAACATCCTATACCGCCTAGAACAAAATGAACAAACCATCGTTTGCTAAGCTTTTTCACATCAGGCACCACCCTTGAAGATGGCAAGTTCTTGCTTCGTTACCTGGAAGTGCATATGCAGTTTTTCAGATCCTAGGAGGAACATGGCTTCACCTTTATCAAACTTAGGAATCTGTAAAAACTCGCTGGGTGACAGAATATCACCTAGCAACTGACGCAAGATACGTGGGTTCTTTTCTGTTCCAATGGTTGTCGCATCATGCTTTAAAACAATCTTGTATTGGCATAAGGTATAAATTTGTCTGAGCGCATTAATGGCCCTGACCGTATCACGGTCTTGCGCATTGTCACCACTAGGAAACATCCGCTCCAACCGCTGTGTTGCTAAACAAATGGCACCAAAGGCTTTACGATCTTCTGACATGATTCGGACAAACAAATCGGCAACATATGCCTTGTTGGTGTTCAACAAGGTGTGACATTCATCAACGACCAATAAGAAGTGGTGAATATCCTCAAGCGATCGCTCACCGTCATCAAACGCCTTCTTTTCAATGCGTCCTTGTTTCATACAAACGTTGTAGCTTGAAATCAACGCATTATAAATCTGTAAGTCCTGTACTTCTTCTGGGTAAGAATCCGCAAGCGCTGAAAGGTCATAGGAAACCACCAACTCACCGTCATAATCAGGCAAGGTAGAATGCACATCAAACAATTCGCCATAAGTCTTCCGCAAATTGTTAAGGGTGACATAGATCTGATCTAGCAGTTTCTTTTCCATATCGTCCGTGCGGTTTTGCCGTTTTTGATCAACGAAGTCAATGAGTTGACTGAGCGTGGGATAATCATTGGCATCTCGCTCCGTAATAAAAGGCTTCTGAGTTAAGCCAATGCTGTCCCCTAGAAGCCCTAGTTGACGATACAAGCCGTCGCATTGGGTTGCGAAGTATTGTGCTTCCTGACCGCTGGCATCGTGATTAAACAAGCGATATTTCACACTCAAGTCCTTGAGATGAGCTTTGTAGCTGCCAACTGGATCAACTTCGTTGCTATCACCCACGGTCACACTTGGATAAACCTGCAACAGGTTAATTGTACCGTCACGACCATCTAAACTAACGACCTTCCCACCTAGCGCGTGTACCGTGTCTCTAAATTCACCAGATCGATCAAAAATACGCACCAGGTCACTCCGAATCGCGCGCTCCCAGATAATCTTTTTGAGCTGCGTTGATTTACCTGATCCCAGGTCGCCACTCAAAAACAGATTATAGTAAGTTCGCTGCTTATCGACTAAAAACTGATCCCAATAGACGGTTCCGCCAGTCTGTGTGTAGCCAAAATAAGACCCAAACGGGTCATTCAAAGAGGTTTGATTATGCGCAAAACTCAAGCCTAACACTTCACCGCTCAACGGAATTCCTTCGCGTGCATTCTTCAAGTATCGCTGTTCACCAGCAGGTAGAAACATCGCCTGGTACTCTTCCATACCTTCACCGAGGAAGACTGAGGCCTTGAAGCTCATTTTGCGAATCTGCTTCACGACTTCGTTTACTTTACGTTCCAATTGATCACGAGTTGCCGCATAACAATACACTCGAATGTAGGTCTGCCTGATGACCTCACCGTCTTTACGTAGTGCTAAGCTCAATGATCGCAGCGGGTCAATTTCATTTTGAATCTCATCAGAATCGGCAATATTCTTCGCATGATCTAATTGCACCGTCAGTTCCGTAATAGCCTCAGCAATATTGTCAACAAAATCGGCTTTAGTATTATTGACCGTATCAACCGTTGTTGTTACTCCTGGGATTTCAGTTATACCTGTGAGCCAAAAGTCACTGAACTCCTCTGGAATATCAAAAATATGGATCGTCGTCATATAGTGATCACCCATATTCAGATAAAGTTCGTTGCGCGTATCAATACCACCTGCAGGTTGCGTTTTAAAAACAAAGTGCTGATCTAAATCAAGCTTCTTCAGTTTCACTAACACTCACCTCCGGATTATTCATCATTTGTAACATCTTCTCCTTTTCGGCAAGTCCTGCACGCTCAAAGGTATAAAGCGTTGAAGCATGCCTAGCTAATTCGAGATTTCTTTCTAGCTCCGGCACACTGTCGCCAAAGAACCAGATCCAACTGCTTAGCTTGCGATAGGTTTTTTCTAGCTGCTTAAGAACAGCTAGATCGTGTTGTAACAGCTCAAGATAAATGGGATTACGAGTCTGCTCAATTTTCCGCCGGAAATAAGTCTGTTGCCGTTGGTTGGTCTCTGGAAAATTCATATATAGTTCCTTGATCGAACCAGGGTATTGTTGATGTAACCCCCAAAGCTCACTCTCGATCTGATCAGCGTCTTGAACGGACAGTTCAAACAAGTCAAAGCTTTTTGGCTTGAACACGTCCGCGTAAAACAAAAGTCCATTGTGAGCCAGTTTAATGTAGCCAGAATTTGTGATACCGACCACCGGATAAATACGACCGACGCCATCCTTGCGTTCCTTTTTCTTGGCTGCCTCTTTTTGGCGTTTACGTGCTTCAACAGCGTCAAACTTTGTTGCCACGATGCTCACCTCGCTTGAATAGTAGTTGTCTAATTGGATCGTCAATTGCATGGTAAATAGCCCGCTTGCGCAGCAACAACAGTTTCATGACCTGCAAGTTGTTCTTTTGTGGTACACCGGATTGGATTCGTAGTGCAGCAGTTAGCACAAACATTAAAATCAACCCAAACAGCGCGACAGCCATGGGTGTCGTCACTATTAGCACAACGAAAGTGACCCCAGAAACGGCACCCGCAATGAAGACATCGCGAATGGTCAGAAGTTTGTTGTATTGTCCTTTGACAATGAGACGGCGCGAATAAATCACCTTATGAGCCATTTAAGTCACCTCCTAAAGGTTGGCTGTTCATTATGATTTTGATATGAGTTCTTTGCACTTTGGATTACTTTGCGTGTATTGCTTGGAATGGCAGCACTGCGATTATAGGAACGCTGTGCCAACCGAACGGTTTGCGAATGCTTGGCAAGTGCCGGAACGACTCTGCCGCCCCACATTTGACCTAGCGTCCGTGTCTCAGCCGGAATCTGCTGTGGCGCTGAGCCAGTATCAACGGCTTGCGTTCCAGATTCTACTTGCGTACCACTATCTGGACTAGTATTCCCTATTGATGCTCGGTTTCCCGCCTGACTACCAACGTTGCTGGTCGCTGATTGGCCCCGGGTGTTAGTCCCAGTCGCAAAGTTTGATCCTTTAGGAGCCGGTTGCCCCATCGTACGTTGTGCTGTTTTAGGTTTTGAAAGCTCGCCTTGATCTCCTTGCATTGGTTCACTACCACTCAGTGAAGCCATGTCTGGCCCAGCTGCTGCTGGTGCCTCACTGGCTGGTTCTGTGCCACTCAACGAAGCCATATCTGGACCAGCTGCTGCCGGCATCTCACTTGCCGGTTCAGTGCTACTGAGCGAAGCCATATCTGGCCCCGTGGCTGCTGGTGCCTCACTGGCTGGCTCTGTACCGCTCAACGAAGCCATATCTGGACCAGCAACGCTCGATGAAGTTGGATTACCGTCTGTGCCACTTTGTTTGCCAAGCGCTGGATCTGTTGTCGCTGGTGTTTCCAGATCAGGTGTCGCTGCGTCTTGTTTTGCGGCTTCTGCGCCAATGCCATCAATGGATGGTTTACTATCGCTAGAACGATTACTCTTATTGCTCCTAAACGCATTTGCAAAACCAGCACCATATCCCGCCGCACGAGCAGCGCCATGCGCCGTTGCGTGTGCCGCATTGTTGACACCGTGTGCCATACCACGACCCAGGCCACCAATAGCACGGAGTCCCATCGCACCACCAACAAGGGTTGCCCCAATACCACGCGCGCCGGCATCCATACCAAAAAGACTCATCACAATGTTTGGCCCATTAATCAAAAACATAGCACCGGCGATAATTCCTAAGCACTGTGCAAATGGACTTTGTTGATTTGCTGGATTGGAAAGTGCGTTCGTCCAAAGCGTAAATAGCTGCAACATCACGGAGGTTAAAAACAGCACAATGAAGGTATCACGTAACTTTTGGATTAAAGCTAAGTTACGTTTCCCGGAGTCAATATCCGATAAAGCCATACCTTGCGCTAACATTGTTGTAAAGCCTATCTCCATACAAGATAGGAAGACTTTGATGATGACTAACACAATGGCAATTAGGTACGCCCCTAATTCAAAGGCTATCAAGAATGGGTGGAACGAGTAGCGATAGTACGTGGTGTCATGAAAAAAACCATGCATGTTACGCAAGTCGTACATACCATCCTTGGTCATGACCAACTGGTTATCCATAACATCATTTCCGGTTTTCGAGAGTTTGGAGCCAATGTGCCACCATCCGCCAGAATCCATGGTTTCATTTATATCTAAATAGTTGATGTCATTGATTGTTTTCATGCTGGTGCTGGGATTCGGCTGCAGAGTTTTCCAACCAGCTTTATCAACCAGCACCAAGTCCGTCATGTTGTTAGAAACAATGGAAACTGCTGGCGGGGAATTTTTTAACGATGATCCAACTCCCGCAACGACAAGGCCCGATAATGTTGAAGTTAGCGTACCAATCCCAATAAAAATGAGAAGAGCCACAATAAGATTGTTAAACTTTTGCTGTAAGTCGCTTTTGGCTCGATGAATCATCATTAATCCAGCCCAGGCAATTCCTAGTGTTCCTAAAACCCAAAAAACTGGTTGATAGGTAGCCACAAAGCCAGTGACGTCCTTTGAGTTCCAAAAGTCGATGAGTTTAAACGCTTGACTGTACATGCTAGTTAATCCATCCGCCGCGTTTGCCATCATTTTAATGATTTGCCAGCCTATCCAGCGTAGGCCATCGCTTACCCAACTCGCAGTGTGTAAAACTGGCTGAAATTTCTCTAAAACTTCGATTGTGTTCAAGTATTGTCACCTTCTTTCTTTTTGAATGCGTCTAACTTTTGATAGGCAAAATCCAGTTGTGCAGCAAAGTCTTTCATAGCTCGCCGAGCATTGAGCCAATGAGTCATCGCTTCAACAGAATCTAGGGACTGATACTCAGCGTAGTCATCTTGTGTGAGCAACTCTTGAACGCCCTTTTCAATCATCTGTAGTTGCGATTTGCTAAACACAACTGCCAAAGGTGTGGCTTGTTGATCAATCTCTGTAGTGATTTGTTTTTGAGGGTCTTGAGGCTCCTGAACCTGCTGCGTTTGTTGATCACTACCTTGATTTGGCTTCGAATCATGCGTTGGCTTCTGTGAACCCACAGCTGGCGTTTCTTCGGTCTCTTGTTCCGTATTTTCATCAGTTGTCGCTTGTTCAGACACATTTTGTTCTACTTGCGGCTCATCGTTTTCGGCATTGAGCGAATGACCATTCACTTTAACTGTGATTTCAGGATCATCATTTTCATTCTGCGGTTCAATCGTTGTCACGGTAATATCCAGCAACAGTTTTTTGAGATCAATGTCGTTATGTGCTGGCTTCTTATCGCCATACAACTCGGCAAAGGTTGCCTGGTGATTAAACCGTGTCAGATATTCAAATGAAAATGGTAACTCAGTGCCCTCATCCGGGTTGGCATGAATCGGCCAAGCTGTAATTGAACGATTCTCAAGATCAGACCGTTGCTTGCTGCGAATTAGCACCACTTCGCCTTTCCTGAGTCGAAGCAACTCATCAGGCATCATGAGTCTTCTAGTTTCTTGCGACTCACCAAACGACTTGTCCGTGTCCATTGGTGCCCCGTGACGTGATGGTGCAATCACCGTTGTTTGTCCAATTTGCTTGGAGAAGTATTCTGCATCATCGTAGTTATCAGCCAAAATGTCATACTTGTTGCCACAGGCACCCATGATTTCGGCAGCGCCTTCCCTGCCATAATTGGCCTCCAACTGTGCAATTGACTGCAAAATCAGGTAATAGACCAGACCACGTCCACGACCAACGTTGAGGTAATGTGGTAGTCCTTCAATACGTGGCAAGTTACCCAGTTCCTCATACAGATTAATCACCCGCCGCTTGAGCTTTGAGTCAGCTGCGAGCGTCGCCATCTTAGCCAACACATAGCCCACCTGCGATAGAAAGGTCGCCACTAGTGAGTAGTTCGAGTTGTCGTAATCTGGGTAGATGATAAAGAAAGCCACTGGTTTGTCACCAGTGGCTAAGTCGGCAATATTAAAGTCATTTGTGGCCGTTAAGCGGCCAATATTACTAAAGGCGTAGTTCTTAATGCCTGCCATCGTACCAGTAAAGATACCGCTACGGGTAATCCCTTGCGAAAATTGAATTGTGCCATACTGCAATTTGGCTGGATCACCAGAGGGCAACTTGGAAAAGAACTTGTCCAGTTTGGTCATGCCATTCTCATCTGGATTAGCCCCTAGTTCACTCAACATAGTGGTGACAGTATACATCGTGATTTTCTCAGGTGTGTGTTGATCAAAGCAGACCTTACATACCGCTAGAATCAAAGCATTTAGCAGTGAAATAGACGACTGTTCCCACATCGGTTCCTTTGCATTCGGATTGTGGAAAATACTGTAAGAAAAGGTATTACACAACATCTGCGCATTATCAAAGTCTCCAGCAGCGTACGCTTGTTTCACTAGCTCAAGTGGGTTATAGGCAATCGAGTAAGTCGGATCAACTAGGTTTAAAGCCGCAACTCGATAACCACGTGCCTCAAATTCTGCTTTGGTGCTACGAAGCATTTCGCCTTTAACATCGGTGATAATAACAGAGTCATGGACGGATGCCCGCATAATGAAATCCAGCACTGGCAAGGAGAACAGCGTGGTCTTCCCACCACCTGGCCCAGCCACAGCAACTGTATTGGTGCCACTAGTATCCACTAGATCAACGCCATGATGCTGGTCGGCACCGCGATACTGCTGCACAACAGTCTTCAATTCATATTTGTCCATTTGATCCTTTTTAATATGAAGCTGAGGTACCCCTGACTTACCCACATATGGATAATCATTTAATGGAATGGCGATACTTGCGGCCGCCACCTCAGCTACCCGTGCAAAGCGTCCGGTGCCTTTTTGTCCAGTATTAATGGACTGAAAGGCTTTGCGCCAACGATAGGTGCGTATGAGTACATAAATGACCAGTGCAACTAGGCCAACCAAGTACAACAGTGCTACCAGCAGATAGGTGAAATCAGGCCATAAAAAATTAGCCGGATGTAGCACCGTTGAGACAATTGTTTGTAAACTAGGTGCCTGTTTCATCAGTTTTAAGAACATTGACGGAATATGTGTCAACCAATTAAGGATCAGCAGGCCACCTATCAACCAAAGTCCTGCAATCACGATTAGAAATCGTTTATTACCAAGCGCTTCACGCCACTGCCTTTTTTCGTGGTTCATGCTGACCTCCTTTCTGTTACGACCTGTTATTCGTGACGACTCGCCATCCATTCCACTAACCGCCAATACACCCTTCTAAGTCTTTGATAAGCGATTTTGAGCACATAGAGTGCTAATGCCACGATGATCGTTATGACAATTAACATCAGTGGATCCTCTTTAATCCCATATATGTCTTGTTCGATGATATGCGCGTAGACTGCCAAAACAAGCAGTCCAATCATGATTCCCCATCGAGGAAATATGACGCGCAAGCTTTGCACAAAAAAGACCGCACATACTAGCGCAGCTGCTGTAAGAACAAATTGATATAACTGGGATTGCGTCAATAAAGCAGCGGGCAGTGCATGATACAGTAACACCAGTGCCAACAGGCTTACAATTAGCCCAAGCGCACGCTCACTGTGCTGCCGCAACGTGATTGGCTTCATTTGGTCGGCTGAAACACCCGTCTCATAGATAATCGTTGCTGTTTTACACCACTCTCCTGCAACCGATATGCCAATCACCTGATAACCGGCCGAGATCAGGTATCGGGTGGTTTCATTAACACGTTCATCGAGGCCATCGCTGGTAAAACTGGAAATTGTTTTTATCGCTCGCATTTTTCCTCCTAGTTGAAGCCTCCTGGTAATACATTGCTGTAGTTCGATGAATCTATGGGCGTGTCATTTGCCACCTTTGGTGGGTTAGTTAGCTGATCATCAACCACTGGCGCGGCCTCTTTGACGATTTTGACGAAACTGGCGGCCATAATGAAGTATCTGGTCGTTGATTGCCCTGGTGCCTCACTGAACACACTGGCGTCAAAGCGACCAGTGATCAAAACACGATCACCCAGCTTAACGTTCTTAACGAAGTCTGCGGCAGTTTCGTTATAAAGTTTAACGGGAACATTGACCTTCTTAGTACGATCTTGATGATCTCGAATACATTCCAAATAGGCAGAAGCAGTTAGGAAATCCTGATTTTGACGGTGTTTCACATCGGTTATGACGGTTCCTGATAATTGAACACTATTGATGTCTTCCATGATGTCCTCCTATTCCACTGTGACCACAATGGTCTGTTGCGTCTGTTGTCCATTCTGATCAGTTGCCGTGTAAATCAGCGTATAACGACCTGCCTTTTGCGTATTAACCTCACCCTCATAGGAAATTGTTACTGGGCCGTTAGTTGACGTTGCACTCACACCGGCCATGGGATCAAAGTGATCCCCCAGTTTAATGGTCTGATCTTGTAACCCTTTGAGAACTGGCTTTTCAGCAATCAAATTAATGACACGATCCTGGGTCGTCACATGGCCCCACTTATCAACATACGAGTACGTAACCGACCTTTGTCCTGGTGTTTTGGTATCGCATGTTGTCACCGTGAAATCACTAGGAGTCGCACTATATGGATCACTAACGGAGACCCCTTTGCGCAAGTCTGGCGTTGATCCTTGTTGAACCGTCAACGCATCAAGCCCTGAGAAACTGGCATCTTTGGCATAAACCGTAATGTTAATAGTCTTAGTTGTTTGTCCACCATCATGATCTGACACGCTATAGGTCAGTTGATACGTCCCTAACTTAGTTGTGTCAACGTTGCCTGTAACCTTAACGTCCCTCGTCAAATCGCCATCTTGCACATCACTTGCCGTAACATTTGTCAGGGGATCAAATGAAGTTCCCACTTCGATTGTTTGATCGTCTGCACTGATAACTGGCAAATCATTGGCTACCGTAATCACGCGCTTCGCGCTGGTTGTTTGACCGGCACTGTCGGTTACCGAATAGGTCAGGGTGTACGTCCCCTCTTTGCTTAGATCAACATTGCCCGTCACCTTAATGGCCTTAGTAAGATCGCCATCCTCTTTATCAGAAGCCGTCACGCCATTGAGCTTATCAAAAGTACCGCTATGCGACAGCGAAACTGTTTGATCCTCCGGAACATTTAAAACAGGGGCAGTATTTTGCTCCGGTTGAACAGGATTAACTGGATTTACGGGATTAACCGGGTCAACTGGGTTAACAGGATTATCTGGGTTGTCCGGGTTAACTGGTGTAATTGGATTGACAGGTTTGTCTGGGTCAACCGGCTCTACGGGATTAACTGGTGTCGGCGTTTTGCCACCATCGTTAGTTTTACCTTGATCAGTTTGTGACGTGTCTGTTGTGTCATTGGTCAGCGGCTTTACGCTAGCCGTATCATCGCTATTGTCATTTAAAGCCTTTGGTGGCTCAACGACCGCTGTAGCCGCTGCCAGTGATGCTTTGGCTGCTGGCGTATCTAAGGCTTTCGCAATAGTCGCAATTGGATCACTATCCAAGATATTGTTGGTTGCCGATTTGAAAGCATGATCTTCATTTGAAGTTGAGGTACTACTCTCTCCTAGGGCCTGGTCAATAATATCGTTGACTGTATTCTTGCCCTTCTCCTTCTTAGCTTGGCTACCTTTGGATGCTTTAGGCTTCTGCATCTTTTTCTGGTAAGACGAGGTGTGAGTGGCCTGTTGATCACTATGTGCTTGTGTGGCAGCCCAAAGGCCACCAGCTCCTAGTAGCGCAACGGCTGTTGTTGTGATGATGATATGACGTTTCTTATTATTCGTTTGTTGATTCTTCATAGGGACTCTTCCCTCCTAATGATTTTCTGAGTGCCAACCAGTTGTGCTGATCTTTGAGTGCTTGTTTCCGATCTGTTTCAGAGAGTTTTGGATTATTTGCGTCCGCTTTAGCCTTCTCATAGGCAGCCTGATAGGTCTTACCAACTTCAAGCACTTTGTCGGCATCTTTATTGTTCATGGATTTCGCAAGCGTCGCTGCTTGATCCAACTTTCCTTCATGAATCAACGCGAGAAAGATCAGCTGTTGCAGCTGTTGACTCTTAATTTCTGAATTGATGGTTAAAGCATTCTCTGGTTGATTCTGGTAAATATAGCTGATAGCCAGTTTTACCTTTCTAACTGCCGTTAGATCTGCATCTTGGCTTACCGAAATGACCGTTGAGAACTTCTTCTGCATATAGGCCAAATCGAAACGGCCATTATTTGATGGGTACTTTTGAACAAATGCAGCTAGCGATTTTTCATCATTATCCTTGACTAACCTAGCTTCAATATCACGATGCTTACTGGGATAGAGCTTGGCGGCTTGAACGTAAGAAGCATTCTGAATGAGTGTTTGATAACTCGGCACAGGTTTTGGCCTCATCAAAAAGAGCATAAAAATAGCAACGACTAGAATCGTTGCTGCTGCTACCAAAAAACGCTTTATGATTTGTGCAGATACCCCTATTTGGGGCCGCTTTAAATGTGGAAGCCGCCACATTGGCTCCTTCCTTACCCGCCGCCTTAACGATCCTTTCCTTGATTCTTGTGGCTTTTGCTTTGTAGCGGCTGGCGCTGAGCTTCCCGCTTTACGTACTGCTTCTTCCTCTTTAGAGACAATTGGCTTGAGATGATGAGCCTTTTCTTGACGAGCAACTACTGGCAAGGTTTCTTGGACTGCTTTTGGCTGTTCCTCAATCGTTAGTTCCTGTCTAACTCGGTCGGAAAATGCTTTAAATGCTTCAGGCGATTGATCACTCAAGACGGTTTGGTAGGCATGATCTAGAATCAAGAGAAGGTTATGCAGCCAACCTTGTCCTGTGCCAATTGGAAGATTATCTTCATACTCAATGCCGTCCTGACCAACAATTTTGAAGTTCACATCTTCCTTGAAGTGATGTTGAATCGCATAATCGTCAGCCGCACTAATCATCTTTTCGGCTTCGGATAAAGACAGTTGTCTCTTTTTCTTTAGAAATTGACGCAACTTTCTTGAACATTCAAATTTAGCGTACACTGCCTTCTCCCTTCTTTTAGAGTGAGGCTTGGTCAGACCGGATTAACCTGCCAAGCCTTGTAACCATGCAACTGCGGCAGAAGCGAAGATAACTACAATCAGCCCAATGGCAACATTGGTCATACCATCACGCGCCTCGCGGATTTTCTGTTGATCCTTGGTCATGTGAGCAATACCCATTAAGCCAAACTTGACTGCCGCATAGCCGCCGGCAATGGCAATAATAAAACCTAAAATAGCGCTCAATAAAGCGATGACTTTTCCTTGCATATTAATGTCCTTCTTTCATATTGAGATTCTTGAGTGCCTGTAGAATCAGTTTTCGATGGCTCTCAATCTCATCAGTCATTCTTTGGTAAAGCCAGTCTTCATATGCGAGATTTTGTTGTTTCAAAATCTCCGTTAGCATTTGTTTCTGATTGTTCATTTGTGCCTTACTAATTGCCATAACGACATCTCCTTATTTTTAATGCGACTCAACAAATCGCTGAAAACCGTTTTGCGGGCGAACATAAGCCACGATCACGCGCTCTTTGCTTGGTAACACCCGCACGATCTCACCAATACAAGTTGTATCTGGCAGAATAGGCCAACCAGTCTCGATGCTTAGCACCGCATGACGCAACTTCAACATCAATGCCTTCTCCTTTGGGGGTGGGAATCTGATTTCAAGAAGACCATTGTGCCGCTTAGCTTCCTTGATGTCTTTTGTTTGAAGAACCAAATTGAACATATGATCACCTCTTATATCAAGTTTTTTGGGACGGACTTAATGCGTTCTCCGCTAATCACTAGACTGCCGTCTTTTTTTAATTCAGCTGACACCACCTTTAGAACCAAAACATTTTTCAGCTGGTTAGGCGGCTTAATATTGCCAATCACCACCGTCATACCAGGCTTAATTGGATAATCAGCATGATCCTTAACCCATGAAGCTCGGACTCGATAAGAAAGAGCATCATGATCTTTCGAAATCAACTTCAAATTGCGATCATGTAACCAAATACCTACAGGTTCAGCCATGTTCAGTCTCCTTTCTTTAGCGCAAAAAACACCTGCAATTAGCCGGCATTTGGCGTTCATTATTTTGGCCTTAGCCAAGGCCGCTTTGTGGAATCGAACCACGTTTCCCAGTAGCGGCATCTGTTGTCCAGCGACACACCACTAAATTGCGCAACAGAGCACAACTTTGGTATAATGGAGGCACGTTAATACCTAAGAAAAGCGCGCCCTAGGGCGCGCTTTTTGCTTGTTGACGATGTTTTTTAAGAGCTTCCTGTCGTTCCTCTTTACGAGAACACAATCCGCTAATCCGAATAGCTGCAAGTTCACACAAAAGGATGAAGCCTAGTAATACCCAGAAACTGCATTTAAGAATCAACCACAGCATGTCATTCGCTCCTTTATTTTTTGACTTTTGAATTGTAGGACGGTAGAAAACCTGAATCATAAAGCCGCTTTTCTGTGCATATCAAGCGCCGTATCAAGGTTGATGGACGTTCTTTGGTAGCCTGGCAAAGTACGCGAAGCTGCGCTTTCTCCTCTGGTGTTATGGTGATTTGGTAACGTTGATTATCTTTGCTGACTGTCATCTTTCCTCCATTCAAAAAGTGCCATCACTTCTCCTGACTAAGTCAAGAAAGTGATGGCACTTTCTGGTTATAGATTAGCGCATTTTAAAACCAAGCAACATACTTATCAGTAGTACGAGGCTACAAGTGAATGAGGCTGCTTGCAGCGAAAGCGAGCGTCTAGTAACCAGCATTCCCGCAATGATCAGAATGATTTGGATCACCGCAACAATGATCATAAAAGCTCGATTATACCGTCCCGCTTGCGTGGTGATTTTTTCCTTGCGAGTTAACCAAATGATGACCAATATCAAAATGATCGTTAGTAAATTCCAAACTGCTACAAGCATGGTACACGCCTCCTTTTACTCATATTAAAGCCGTTTGTGCCTTTACAGCAACATAAAAACCCCGACTAGCAGTAAAGGACTAGTCGAGGAATGAGACTGAAAAACAAATGAAATAAGGATGACACAGCGCATGACCTATTTTCCGCTAGGTCTCTGGTGCCCGTTTACAACATTGGAGTCTTAAGAAAGGGAACGTTCGTCACTTGATAGTCGATCGAAATCACAATACAGCTCTCCAATATCTGCGCACCCTTAGCATAACAAAAATGACTTTTATTGCGAAGGCGGTTGCGTTATTTCTTGCTGTCTAATGTTCCAGTCTGCAACAAAGAAGACAACTCATGAAGTTGTCCTTTGAAGATGAAGCGTTCATGATGTTGAAACACATTTATACTTAGTAGACACTCCCATAACTACCGAAGAATGGTTTCCCTAGAACTAATGCTATTTCTTACCCCTTTTAACACGTTTTGTCGGTTTCTTAGCCTTAACACTTGTTTTCAGTTTTAAGGCTGGCGTGAACTTAACATTCTTAGTTGCTTCAATTTGGATTGGTTCCCCTGTTCGGGGATTGCGTCCTATTCTCGCAGCTCGGTCCGTCACTCTAAAACTACCAAACTCGATAATTTGCACCTTTTCACCAGCAACTAGGGCATCAGTGATGACTTGATTGTAGAGATTAATAAACTTGCGCAGCTCCTCGCCATTGCTGTACATGCCTTCTTTATCAGCGGCTGTCTGCATTCGTTTAATCAGCATCGCCTTATTCACGGTCAGCGGCGTCGTTGCTGCTTTGGTTACGGCCTTTTTCGGTGCTGTCTTTTTCTTTGCCATGGTCTTGACCTCATTTCTTACAGAAGTATTTTCTACTGACCCCTATATCATAAGATAATGCTAGTCATGATGCCATCTTTAACCTTTGCATATAGCGCTGCTTGTAGGAATTGAACCTACCTAAACCATTAGCAACATCATAAAAAGCAGTCGATTAGACTGCTTCTAAGAATCTTAACGACTTTGACGCTTGTGGTAGTAAGCAAAGCCACCAAAACCTAAGCCAATGACCAGCAATAGAATACCAAGCCAAAAGGCGACGTGGTTATTGCTATCACCTGTTTGTGGCATGGTGCCTGTCTTCTGTGCGACCGGTGCTGCTGGTGTTGTAGAAGATGGTGTCGTTGGTTTAACTGGTTTAACCACATTTTTTTGGTTCTTGTTGTTTTTGGCAGAAATCTCAATGACTTGACCGTCATTTGCAAGTGTGATGCCATCTTGCTCAAAGCTGCCTGTATACCCTTCTGGGGTTTTGGTTTCTTTCAAGCTGTACTTACGGTTAGCAACAATCGCAAATTCCGCATAGCCGTTCTTATCCGTAGTTGCCTTTTGCTGATTGCCAAAATCATCAGTCAAAGTAAATTCCGCGCCAGCAACAGGGTTTCTGAACTGATCGACTTTGTGGATTTTGATGCTGCCAGTATTGATTTCATTCTTGGACGTGTATTCCAAAACTTGACCATCGTTGGCAAGCGTAATGCCTGCTTGCTTGTAGGTGCCATGATAGCCAAGTGGGTTCTTGGTTTCTTCAAGAGTGTATGAACGGTTAGCAACAATCGCAAATTCCGCATAGCCGTTCTTATCAGTTGTTGCCTTTTGTTGATTGCCAAGATCGTCCGTCAACGTAAATTCGGCACCAGCTAAAGGTTTGCCATTCTGATCAACTTTATGGACTTTCACAACGCCCTTATTCAACGTGTTCTTGGCCGTGTAACTAAAGACCTGACCGTCATTAGCAAGCGTGATACCAGCCTGCTTGAAGCTACCTGTGTACCCTGCTGGGGTCTTGGTTTCTTCCAGCGAATACGTCGCGCCTTCGGCAATCGTAAAGGTAGCCAGGCCATCTTTACCAGTGACTGCTTTTGTGGCCGTGCCGTTGTTATCTGTCAAAGTAAATTCAGCACCAGCAAGCGACTTACCGTCCTGATCCACCTTGTGAACCTGCACCTTACCGGTTGCTCGCGTCCAGTTAGCCTGATTATTAGCAAGCAGCGGCTTAACGAGTCCGGCAATGAGTACCAGGCTGTCTTGATAGGTTTGCGCAGCGTCTGTATAAACAACCGGCACAATCGCGGACACATTGCCGTTGACATCAAAAGTGATATTGCCAGTTGGTGTTGATGTTGGCACTAGGATTGAAAATGGTTGACCAACGGTCACCGTATTGTTGGTAATGGCGTCGCCTTTTGCATCGACAAGTTTCATACCAGACACTTGGTTCTTGAAGTTCAGTGTCGCTGTGCCCTGCTGGTTACTGTTGACCGTGTAAGTGTACTTGTGATACCCATTTTCCTTTGTTTGACCATCTGCACTGATGGTAAAGGACGTGTTCGCCGTGTCCTTTTGGTTCATCACATTGTTATAAACCAACGTTGCGGCTGCTTTTACACGATTAACAGCGTCTTGACCATATGGCGCATAGATACTGTCCTTGAAGGCGCCAGGACGTGATGCCTGCCAAACAAGTTGATCCCACGATAAATTGCCGCTGATAACCCACGAAACCAGCTGAGAAGCATACCAGGCTTCCTTGTTCGTCAGTCCAGCAATATTCCAGTACGCTGTATCGCTTGCTGGGTGCGCCGTAAAGCCATATTTGAACAGCCGATATTGTGCATCAGTTCCGAGCTGTCCCTTCTCGTGTGTTTGACCGATTGGAGATTCTCGTTGTGCTTCCAAACAGTAGGCGTAGTTACCATTGCTGTCTTTGTACGACTGGGAAATCAAGTAATTTAGCGACCCCGTTGGGGTTTTCACCATGGCGTAGCCTGCCCCGTCTGTATTCGCGGCATAGTCGCCTTTACTGAATGTCATGGACGCAGGCACGTCAGTATCTGCCGCCGCAGATACATGGTTGAGTTGACCGCCAATAAGTCCCAGTGCGACTGCACAAGTAAAAAAGGCGGCCTTTAGCCATTTATGTTGCATTATTTCTCCTTCTTTCTGTTACTTCTTTGTTTGAATCAGTAACTTCCTTCACTACCAACTCACATCGGCACCACCTCCCGAAAGGTACAAAAAAACAGCCAATCTAGTCGATTGACTGTTCTAAAGTCATTTAAATTTAGCTAAACCTTACCGGACAGCTACTGCCATACCAGTCACATTAAAGGCGTTCTCAAAAGTGCCAGCATTGATCCAACGGGCGCCGAAGACTGGATCAACAACGTGATAGGCACCATCTTTGAAGCCATCAACGTTGACAACATGACCGTTCCAAACAGCACGTCCCCAGGACATTTGCTTAAATTCTGGTGCCTCATAATCATAGGTGATCCACGCAACAACAGAGTTACCTTTGGTAATCTCGCGTTTGATGCCAGCCGTTCCTTGACCGCTGATATTAACCGCTTTAGAGCCATATTTAGCCGCCCATTGAACGACTGGTGTTGCCATCATGCCCTGATAAGTACCGTCAACATTATGGCGCCATTCACCTGAGTAGCCGTCATAAGGATTATTGTCAGCTGATAGTGGCATACTCTGAACGAATTGACTCAGATTCTGTGTGGTATAACCCTTGTACAGCAGCCCTTCAAGAAGTGAAGACCCTTCACACAACATCGTATTGCCTTGACTAACAAATGGCACACCTAGGACTTTCTGGGTCACAACCGGTTCTGACGGTGTTGAAGGCGTCGATGGTTGGTCTGCACTAGAACTGGCAGCTGAGCTACTGGACGGTGTTGATGGTTTGCTTGAGCTTGATTCCTGACTGCTCGATGACGATGAAGGGGTCACTGCACTAGAACTGGTATTCGCACTACTTGATGAATTAGCAATCGTTGATCCTGATTCCTTGCTACTGGAAGAAGTATCCGAATTCGTGGCTTGTGACGATGAAGCAACTGAACTGGCTGGCTCAGACGGTGTGGTCGTTGAACTTTGTTCATTCGTCGCAGAACTAGCCGTCTGACCCGCAGCCTGCGTGACCTTTGAGCCTGAAACGGTTGTCCCTACTGACTTGGCAGGATCAACCTTGTCTTGTTGCTGAATCGTTGATTGCCCGGTCACTGTCCCATCCGGTGCCGTCATGGTGGCAGTGGCTGTCCCCGCCTGCGACCAGTTCAGAGTCAACGTTGCGCCGGTCATGATGAAACTTGGATTAGCAACACCATTTAGCTGGGCTAACTTGGCAACCGTGATGTTGGTTCGTTGGGAGATCGCCCATAACGTATCACCCCACTGGATGGTATAAACTTTCTGACCCTTTAGAAATTTGGATTTCTGCCGGTTTTCGCGCCGTCCAGGTTGCTGCCTGAACTGGACTAGCAGCTAACACTAAACCACTTAGGACAGTTGCTGCAATGGTGCTCATACTAACAAGTTTGGTCATTTTCATTTTAAATATCCCCTTTTGATTTGATTTGAACACTGCCATAGAAAGTATGTTTGATGATTGTTGTTAGTGATCACGCCCCCTCATATATCGCCAGCCATACCAGCAAAGCGCAATGACGGCAATTAGAACGACGAAATGGATTGGCATCAAATTAACAAGTCGTCCTCCTATTCGCCAAGCGAAACCGCGAAAAAGGTAACTAACAAACGTATGTAGCAAACCCGTATCATGAGTTGGTCGCCATCTACTGACTAAAGTTGCAACTTGAATCACTCTCTCAGCTCCTTCCTGACAACAAAAAAAGCGGTCATCGTTAATAACGCGTGACTGCTTTCATTGATTCAATATTAAGAAATGGCAACCGCAAACTTCATGTAACTATAGGCCGCATTGAAGGCACTTTTGCTGATCCAGTAAGTGCCGTTTTCAGGATCAACAATGTGCATGGAATCACCGTTATAACCATCAACGGTCACCACGTGCGCGTTATCAATACCATTGCCCCAGTCATAGCGATGCCATTGTGGCCCTTGATAATTGAGCGTGACCCAAGCAACGACTGGATTACCTGCGGCAATTTGACTGATGATGCCATCTAGGCTGCTACCACTGATGTTTGACGCCCCGCCAAAGCCTGCAACCCATGGGGTAAAGGCACTTGGAAAGATAGACTGATAAACGCCGTCAACAACTGCATATGGGGTGCCACCAAAGCCTTGGTAAGGATTACCATTTGCGGCAATCGGCATGGTCTTGAGAAGACTAGCTAAGCTCATACCTGCTGCATGGCCTTTATAATGCAAGGCTTCCAAGGCGCTTGCTGCTTCCAAGGCGCTTGCTGCTTCACAACCCTCCGGCGCTCCGGCTGCTTCTTGGCTGATGAAGGAAACGCCAAAGCACTTTGCTAGCAATCGGTTGTGCTTTTTGACTGCTATTTTGGGATTGTGCTGTACTTGCTGATGAAGATTGTCCACTAGCCGCCTGCTTCTTAGCCTGCTCAGCTTGTTGATCTTTAGGCAGGTTCTTGATGGCGTCGTCTAATTTTGGTAAGTATTTATCCTTGAATGCTTTAACGCCAACAGCATTGATGGCATCACGAGCCTGATCAATTTTCGTCTGATCTGGATCGCCGGTCGTAGCCGCTTTAACAAGTGCCACTGCTTTGACTTCACGATCAAGCAGTGTTGCCTTGTCCTTAATAGTCGCCGCAAACTTAGCTTTATGTGCTTGTAGATAAGTAAAATCATTATTGAAGGCTTGAATCTTAAAGCCCTCGTCTTTCAGCACCTGATCTTCTCCAAGCTCAGTATTAAAGGTATCTTGGACGGAAAAGATTTTCTTGGCCGCCTGCAGTTGTTGTTGATCGACTTTAAATGCCTTCTGTTGTGCTTTCGACAAATCGCCCGCAGCTTATACACTTTATCCTTTTGCGTGTTAGCCTTAGTCAATGCCGCTTCGCTGAGCTGCTTAGCAGGCATCTCATACTTGCTGTCAGCGTAAAGGCTTTTAACCTGCTTGGTTAAGCGCGTCAATTGCGGTTGTCCCGATGTTTTGGGCGTTGATGCTTTAGCCTGATTACCACATCCGGCTAAAAGTACCTAGACACTAAATGATCCCACCCGTTTTTACCATCATTTTCATTTGTTTCAGCCTCCTGTTCAGAATCTTCTTATGCATGATGCTTATAGCAAATTGCTATCAATGACGATCGTCCTTGCATCGTCCTCACCCTTCAAGACTAACTTTTCCTTTTCAACTAATTCATCATGGAAATCCGCCAAGTCATCTGCTTCTAGCAGAATCTCAGCGGCTTGATCAAGTGATACCTCATGTGGCATCAAATCATCTATCGCATCATCAATCTCATTTTGATAGATGCGCTTAGCCTCTTCTGGAGTGTCTGCCGCAATCAACGCATAATAATCATAATGATCAGTGTCAAATTCATAGAATCGCATGATGATTGCCTCCTATCCGCCATTCCTTAATTGGATGGTGTCGTCGATATTCCCATTCCTGTTCTGGCAACTCTGGCTTAATCTCCTCAGTCTCCCCTGGTCTTAAAGCCGTCATGTAATAACCATGATCAACAAAAGTATAACGCACGCCCTTTTCCAAATGTGGTAGAATCTTCCCCTCACCATTCACAAAAGGGACCTTTGTCTGTTTAAGCACCCAAACTCACCGCTTTCACACTTGTTCCTAATACCCCACGTCGCACAACGATTCGCTGATCTGTCTTGCTTTCTGCTAAAATCTCAATCCATTCACGCTGACGAACTGGATCTTGATCGTACAAGCGTCTTGCCCGGTCGTATGTGGCAAAATCGATTGAATTCATCTGGTGTTGACCCATAAAGTTAAGTAACCTGTCGACTGCTCTCATGTAATCCCCCTCTTCTTTTCCTGGCATCAAGCCAAGCGTTGCCCATGTTGATCCTTGCGTTTAAGCACGCCATGATAAGTACCGTTTGATTGTCGATGAGGAACTAGTTCTAAATATTGGCTTCGGTTTAACCCGCCGATCAGTTGTTGTTGTTCGTGAAAACTAATGGGATCACCAATCTGTCGCCGATAAGCAACATAATCAGTTAGCGTGACCCGTTGATGGCTTTTTACAAAGTTTGCAAGTCGCCGTATGGCTTCACGACTCGAATGTGACATTTTATGATCCATCTTTTCTCCCTCCAATGTAAAACGCAACTGCTAATTTTCTAGGATATGCCTGCGTGGGATACCACACAGGGTTGAACATCTTTGGATCGTGACATTTGCAAGTTTTAGGAAATAGCTTGATACTTACTTGCTAACCTTTGCGGTCTGTGACCGCTTATGCCAGCTCACGGCTTATGCTGGCGACCTCTACCGGACTGTTCGCGCGCCTGAGTCACCTCAGTGATACTCGCCGTCTAGCGATTAATTGGTTGGCTTAAAGCCGCAGCTAAAAGCGGTCAACCTAAAAATACCTCACCAGTTTTTCGACTGGTTAGGCGCCGTCCTCGGAACCATCACGTCTCACTGACCTTTATCTTCTGTCAGCATTCTAGCCCGATTCACATACCCGCAAGTGAGACGTGAAGAGGCGGGTCGGGTTAAAGGTATTCAGATGTCAAAGAGCGAATTGATATTTCACGATTTAACTAACTTTGGTGCGTTCTCACGCACGCATATCCTAGAAAATACCAAAACCTAAAAATATTTCTCGTAACGTTGAATCGGTTGGGTTGGATTTTTCCGTTTGGCGATCATGTGTCCTTCGCCAGCGTAAATGCTTCGAATACTTGGATAAAGCTTCGACAACGCTATCCTGTCTTGACTGGATACATTGCGATACCACGATCCATTAATCGGTACGTAAAACTGACCGTTAAACGTTCTGACCAAGGTGCCGCGATGCCGAATGAAGCTTAGAGCTGCGTCCCTTTTCATTTGGTTATTCCCCTTTCCATCGCACGGTTAATACCCATGGAGCATGCATTAAAGACCTGACGAGTGACCCCTAAACGTGCTAGAATAGCCATTGTGCCAACTCCTTTCTTAGGATCAGCAGCACCAAGAAAAACACAAAAATAAGGGGCGCGCTGCCTACTGGCAACGCGCCCCTCACTTCGTCTTGTTTGGCTGCTATTTTGACGTCTCTTACTTTCGCCTAAGACTTCTCTAAGAGAAGTTCCACAGCGGTCACAAGGTCTGTTAAAATAAACTTGCCGCGCTTAACGCGGTGAAGACGGCAGTTGCTAGGCTAGCTGTTTCTAGTTCTAGTAACAGTCACAGTGCGCTTATCCTGGATTGGAAGTCCAGGTCAGTGCTGTGATGCTGTCTTATTTTTTTGTGTTCCCCTTGCTACTGTTGATGCTAAATTCAAGATAACACTTGAAATTTTCGATTGCAAGCATTAGCGTGTAGAGGAACAAATTAAGTAAGGCAAACATGTGTTAAATTGAGCAGGAGCACGAACAAGCGTTTGCCTATTTTTATTATAGAACCTGGTTCCTTTTTAGACAAGAATTTTTCTAATTCTTGTCTTTCTTTTTGCTTTTCTCTAGGTTGGCTAACTCCTCGCGAACCCTATGATGACGCTGGATCACCTTGCGAACTCGGTTATGTTTTTGTTGTGCAGAATCAAATGGCCCTCGATAATTTTTCTGCCGTTGCCGCTCGGTTCTTTGTCCTTGTTTAACTTGCACAGACGAAGCATATTGGTTTGTGAATTCAATCATAAACTGATTCGGCACAACCCTGCCGTCTTGTAATTGTCGCTGCTTCTGTTTGGTAACATAAAGCACCATCACATCCTGTAATTGGCCATCTTTACCGCGAACGTGCGCAACTCGCCCTAATGGCCGATCGGGAATGACTAAATCATCAGGGACTAGCCAATAGTATTTGGTCGGTCGAATGCGCTTAGGCGTCATGAAATAGCCTGCCATCATAGTAACTTTGCCAAGTACCTTGACGTGACGCCTACGATGCTGTGTAAAGGCTTTTAACTCAGTATCAGTCTCTGTTTGTTCCTGGGTCAAGCGTTCTTTGACGGCGGCATAGCTATGTTTTTTTGCTTCTTCGGCCCGTTGATTAGCGGTCTTTTGTGCCTCTGCCAGAATATCCTCTCGTTCATCAGGATCACTCGTCTGAATCATGAGTAAATGCAGACCGGCGCGTTCTGCCTCAGTTAGCTCTTTGAGGTTTTTGAGCGCTACCTCTTCTGGAAAGGCTTCACGTTTCCGTTGATTAAACTCTTTAGAACTCATTAGGGTCTCCTCCATTAGCTGTCATGAGTGATTTATTCCAGTACGCCACGAGCGTCTCCTTCATGGCACCAAACAGGTAATTTTCGACGTTGTTAATCTTTTTATTGTCGGAACGTAGGATATTAAAAAATCGCCGCATAGTCTTATTGATCATTTGTTGGCACTGCGGATCATCAAGAACAATCGCTGTTTCCTCATGTTCGCTTTCTACAGCCTTTTTGGCATTTAGAATAATACCTAGAAAGCGATGCATTTGTTTAGGCGAGCGACACCAAAGCCCTAGTAGTTCCACCCCTTCTTTGTTGAGAAAGAGACCGCCGTTTGCTGTCTCAGGTAAATAATCTTTGGCGTTTTGGACAAGGTCTTGATTTTGTTTTCGCAGAAGTTCAGGCGAATATTGGTTTGTGGAAAAATCTAGTTTCTCTGTCTCTTTATTGTCTCTAGGGGTTATATCTAAGTCTTTATCTAGATTGCGACCGATTTTGAGACTTTCGCGTGGCTCTATGTCTGGCAACGATTTGAAACCCTGTTTTTGCGAAGAACCGATTTTGAGACTTTCGTGTGGCTCAAGGGATACGACAGATTCTTGCGAAGAACTGATTTTGAGACTTTCGCGTGGCTCTAGGAGTTTAGCGTGTTTTTGGTAAACGTCGATAGCTGAAACGTCTAGCTCGGCTAAATATAGTCGATTCGGTTCATTTTTCCCAGTTTTGGGATTAAAGTGCATAGTCTTTTGGAATAGTAAGTTATAATCTGCCAATTCTTTTTTAACACGTTGCACTTTGGAGTTAGACCAATGAAGGAGATCTTTAAGTTCTTGATTTGTGAAAATAAAGAATACTTGGTCATGTTCATCAACCCAATTATTTTCCAATGAATAATTAAGCCGATCCTGCAAAACCATGTACGCAATTTTAGCGGCGTCACTTAAGGTGGAATATTTTTGCCCATACAAAAGAATTTGAGGAAATTGAAAATAGCGCTTGTTATAGGCTGATCTTGAATGGATAAAATTAAATGGGTGACTCATTTTGATACCTCCAATAGATAGACTAAGAATATAAAGCAGCAAGGGCAAAAGGTGATATGTCCTTAACCAAGTGCGTTGGAATTTACAAATACTCTATTTGAGGTATAATTAACCAGTGTTAAAGCAATGAGAGCAATTTGTGCTTTCGTAACGCACAACCGATGGCAGTCGGGGAGCGTTTTTTTTTATGCCTTAAACTTATATCATACCTCATAATTTGTAAAGGAAAATCGCAGAACTTAGAATATGGGAACGAGCTAAAATGCCTGCCAGTAAAGGGATTTGGCTGATAGATATCAATATTAATATTAGCATTAATGTTGACGCCAATGTTAATATTGATGTCTACCATTTGAGATTCCTTTGTTGGACATTAATATCAATACTAATATCAAACGCAAGCTAGCATGGATCAACGGATTTAGTGCTTATTAAGCCACGGGCCTTAAAGGGCGAACGAATAAATTAAGATTAATGTTAATATTGATAGCAATTGTTAGACGCCTGTGCTACAATATTGATATTAAAAATAATATTAATAGCATGGAGGGCTCATATGGCAAAAGTTGTAGCTTTTAGCTCAAATAAGGGTGGTGTGCTTAAAACTTCGTTGTCAGTTAATGTTGCCGGAGTTTTAGCTGCACACGATAAACACACACTCATTATTGATATGGATAATCAGGGGAATGTGGCGACATCATTCGGGAAAGATCCTGATGACATTGATTTCACAATTTACGATCTCTTAACAGATGTGAACAGTTTAAAACGCGTTGATGACGCTATCTATAATGTGGCTCCGAATCTAGACATGATTGTGGCTAATGATGATATGGCGTACTTTGAAATAGATGTTTTAACAGATCCGAAGTCTTACCCAGATTATTTTGACTTGTTAAAAAGAGTTGTCCAAAAAGTAGAAAAAGAATATGAATTTATAATTATCGATACGCCGCCAGCAATGGGACTGATTGCAGCAAATATTTTCAATGCAGTCCAAGATGTGGTGATTCCGTTTCAACCAGAGCAATATGCATTTCGCTCCTTAGTTAAAACCATTGCTGCAATTAACAAATTCAATGAAAACAATCCAAAACTTCGTGTTGCTGATGTTGTGCCAACCAAGGTTAGAGATACTAATCTGCATCGAGCATTTTTAGATGCTGCTAAGAACTACACAAAAACACAGAACATACCTTTTTCTCAATGCGAGATTAGAGACACAGTTAAGTATGGTGAAATGACCGCAAGATTAAGTATTCCAATAACCTTAATTGATGGAGTAACTAAAACACTTGCACCTTATAAAATGGTATTTGAGAATCTTGTTAAAGAACTTGGCTATATAAAATAGTAAAGGAGATTCATTATGGCTCGTGGAAACAATAAGGATGGATTTAGTATTGATTCAATCGTAAAGACTAATCCTGTGGTTAGCTCTCCAGACCAAAAAAAACGAACAACAAGTGTTCATGCAACGGCAAATACACTGGAAACGTTAATCCAAAAAAAATCAAACAGTAAAGTGGCCAAAATGTTGTATCTTGAACGAGATGTTTCAAAAACACTTGACGTTTATGGAAAGAAAATCGGAAAGGCAAATGGAGGTGCTTCACGAATAGTTAATGAAGCTCTAAAAGAATATTTTGGGAATCATCAGTTAAAATAAACATCAATATTTTTGACCAATAACAGACAGAGCACAATCAATTTCGTAATATTTCAAAGTATTGGAAAAGGCATTGCTAAAACTAGTATCAATAACAATATCAGCGTTAACATTGATATTGTTATTAATATTGATATCGTTATTGATATCAAACAGTTGACCGTGAATTCGATCGAATGTTTAGATCATAAATCCATGTCAAAAGAAGCTGGTGAGTTTGTTACCGGCTTCTTTTGGTTTTCACAAAAAGTCTTTAGATTGCTATGTCCATGTATTAAGTCTTGTTGCACCTCTGTGTCTGGAAGAATCAAATGATTGGTATCACGGTATTCAATGCTTAGGTTAGAATGCTGCTTCAAAGAAGAAAGAAAATGCTCATACTGGCCTTTATCACGTTTGAAGCAGGCGATCTCATAGCTTTTGGTCAACTTTGCTTTGAACCGTTGCATGTAGATGAAGAATGAGTAGCAGTCTTCAAAGTGGTTATCGACGACTACTAACCAATAACGGGTGTGGGGCGCACGGGTGAAGTAATGATTGTACTGTGACAGCATGGATTTAATGCCAAGCCTTAGTTCGGTTTCCTTATCCATGATGCCCACCAACCAATCCGGCACGATCAATTGCGGTCGCGCCTTTTTCTTTGGAGTAACCTCGCACAATTGCTTTGTATCCATATAGTTGACGAATCTTGTCAATTGTTTGATCTAACAAAACGTTTGCTTCCTCCTTCTCTGCTGACTCAAATAGACTAAGCTGCATCGAGCTTGCTTGACTGATGCGATTAACACGAACTGAAACATTTCTGACGGCATGGCCGTTCCACTTACTATGGAAGAGAAAGCGAGCGGCGCGAATCAAATCGTCAGTGCGGTTTGTGGGATCAATCTTCATTTGCGCACCGAAACCGGAGGTGCCCGCCTCTTCTGCATCAGCATAACCAATCCCAACGCTAATCACTTCACCTTGTACTTGATGGTGACGAAGTCGGCCCGCCACTTGATCGGCGATCTCACTGAGCACGACTTCAATCTCCCTTGCCTGCGTGTAATCACGCATGAGTACCTGACTATTGCCATAGCCTTTGTTCTCGGCGCGTGGCAAATAGCGACGAGTCAAATCCGAGTAATCAATACCCCATGAATGGAAATACAAGGCATCGCCGAGAACGCCGAAGCGTTGATGTAATAAAAGCCGATCGGTGTGTGCAAGATCATAGAGGTTGTGAATGCCTATTGCGTTAAGCTTTTTTGCGGTACGGCTGCCAATTGACCAGAAATCGGCTAAGTCATGTAGTTGCCATATGGTTTCGGGAACCCGGTCGTAAGTCCAAGTGGCTTGCCACGGAGCGGCCTTCTTGGCTTCGTTATCGAGAGCCAGTTTTGCCAGTAGAGGATTCTGCCCAATCCCAACGGTCGTAATAATGCCAAACTGATCAAACACCTTTCTTTGAATTTGCGTTGCAATTTCTTGATTGGTACCGAAGAGATTGTGTGAGTGGGTGACGTCAATAAAGGATTCATCAATGGAATAGGGGTACCAATAAGCATCGTCAGTAAACTGGCGATAAATACGATTAATCCCGTAATTCTTGCGAATGTAATCCGCCATCCGTGGTTCGGCCAGTTCAATCTGCATGTCGTCCCGTAATTGAAAGCGGCGCGTGCTCAAGCCAACATGGTAACGTTTCTTGCAGTTGGGACTCGCAGCTAGTACCAAGCCGCCAGGAGAATCGCCTTTGCTAAGCACGGCAATATCAGCGGCCAACGGGTGAATGCCGCGTCGAATGGCCTCAACGGAGGCGTAAAAGGACTTGCAGTCAATACACATGATGTCGTGTACTGGTAGCCTTGTTGGATCATCTAATGGTGTGCTCATGCTAACGCCCACCACCGGTCAGGATTGAGCAAAGCTACGTTACGAATATCAGCGGCATTGACTGATTGGGTGTCGCCGTTCTTGAGTTGTAAATAAACCTGATCGTCCCAATGACCAATAACGGCGCCCTCAATATCTGGTAGCAACCGATCATCGTAGGGTGTGCCAATTTGAACGGCTACAATTTTTGCATTTTGCCAGGCATCTTCAAGGATGTCGCTAATGGTTTCTTGAGACTGTTCTGGCTTTGGTTCGACAGGACGTTCAGAAATGGAAGCTTTCTCCATATAGGCAGAATGATCACTGAGAATCCAACCGAGCCATTTCTTCATACATCGATCGGGATAAAGCCACTTCTCACGTGGGACATTGTTTTCCATAATATTAGCCTTCCTTTATTGTTTTATAGTCATTATACAAACGTACGTTCTTGATGGCAAACATGTGTTTGCCTAAAAACACAGGACGTTTTATACTGAAATTGAAAGACAACAGTAAAAAAGACATGTAGGATAACATGTCTTTTGCTAAAGCCTTGCTATGAATTGAATCTTGTTTTGAGGAGGAAGCATAATGGATTGTGAAGAATTTGAAACGTATTTGAATGCTAATAGTCGTGTGGTTGCTATTGGATGTAAGCTGATTCCTGAGACAACTTTTAAGAGAGGGTATAATGAATAAAT
>OBYJ01000333.1_pt1 | contig 31249 bp, 22 predicted proteins | sample 1495481 | NCBI WGS metagenome assembly OBYJ01 (sample SAMEA2580197, study PRJEB22360) | human gut metagenome | biome: human gut; feature: human-associated habitat; material: faeces | place: Denmark | collected 2008/2010
GTTCTCGAGCCAGTTCCGGGCCCGGCGTCGCCGCGGCGCGCACCCCCGCCGAACGCGACCGGATACGCCGCGCCATCAGCGAATCCGACGCCCGGGAACAGGCCGGCCTCATCCACCCCGGACAGCTCGTCATCGTAGACGAGGCGGGCATGGTCGGCACCCCGGAACTGGACGCCATCGCCGAACTGTGCGAACGGGCCGGAGCCAGGCTCGTACTGACCGGCGACCCCATGCAGCTCGACGCGCCCGCCGCACCGGGCGGACTGCTCGCCTGGGCCGAACGGGAACACCGGTGCGCGACCCTCACCAGCCTGTGGCGCTTCCGCAGCGACCCCGGGCTCTGGGCGAACGACCCCGACGGCGGACGGGCCAGATGGGCAGACGAAGGCAAAGCCACGCTGCGCCTGCGCGCCGGCGGCGACCGCGCGAAACCGGACAGCGTCGAGGCATGCCGCCGGCTCGTCGCCGAATACGCGGCCCACCACCGTCTCCACTGGGGCGAGGACCGGGAATGCGAGGAGGAGGCGTACCGGATGACCCTGCAATGGCAGAAGACGGGCAAGACCACGCTCCTCGTCGCCGGCACCAACGAACAGGTGCGCGCCATGAACCAGCGCACCATCCTCGAACGGCGCGTGCTCGGCCTGTCCGACGGGGACCCGTCCCGCCTCGCCACGCTGTCCGACGGCCTGAAGATAGGAGCCGGGGACCGGATCGTGTCCCGCGCCAACGACCACCAGGTACGTGGCCCCGACGGACACCGCATCGAGAACGGCATGGCGTTCACCGTCACCCGCATCGACACGGACGCGATCACATGCCGCGACGCGGACGGAAGGCAATGGACCATACCCCGGGACTGGGCGAAAGCGAACTGCGAGGCCGGATACGCGACCACCATCCACAAAAGCCAGGGCATGACCGTCGACCGGTGCGCCGCCATGTTCCCCTCCGACGCGCGCGTCCCATGCAACCTGCAATACGTGGCCGCCACACGAGGCCGCGAGGAGAACCACCTCCTCTACGCATGCAAGGACGAGAAGACCCGGCAGACGGAAGCCATGCTGTCCGGATCGGACACCGACCCCGAAGCCATCGCCCGCCAACGCATGCTCTCCACGCTCCTGACACGCCCCGACACGCGCACCGCCACCGAAACCCGCATCGACGAACACGAGGAGAGATACAGCCTGACACGACTCCTGCGCGAACACGACTACGCCGCCGGCCTCATCGCCGGCCCCCACCTCGAGGCCAAACTCCGCCAATGCCACAACCCGGGCATCGTGAGCATGATCACGAGGTCCCCGAACTGGGAATGGCTGCGCGCGCTATGGTCCCGCGCCTGGATGACCGACCCCAAGCGGGCCATGGCCATCGTCAGCCGCGACATCAGCCCCAAGGACGAGCACGGAAACCGGCAGGACCCCGCCGCCGTCATGGCCGGCCGGCTCAGCAGCGGCCTGCTCGACCGGCTCAACGGCGCGGTGCGCGACGACTGGACCGCCGGCATCATCCCGCCCATCAAGGCATCCAGAAACACCGCCGCCCTCGACCTGGTGCGCCAGAACGAACTCCTCATCACCCAACGGGCCGACGCCCTCGCCCGACAGGCCGCCACGGGCGAACAGCCCTGGTCGAGGACCGTCATGGAAACGGCGCGGAAACACGGCGACCACAACCTGCTGCGCGACGTGGCCGTCTACCGGGACATGTGGCACATCGACGACCCCGACCAGCCCATCGGGCAAAGGCCGCCGGGCCGGTCCGGCCGGCAGGAACAGCACTGGTGCAACCTCGACGCACGCATCACCGGGCAAGGAAGCGGCGTCGTCAACACCGGCAAAACCCGGAAGGCCAACCGTAATCGGCCGGAAAACCCGACGCCCCGCGTGGAGACGCCGAACCCCGCAGCCATGGAGGAAAGGAACCCGCAATGGAAGACACGGCAGGAACCATCATCGAACAACTCGCCCGATGGGCCGACGCAATGACCCGGACCCTGGACTCATGGGACACCGGCACCCTGATCGTCCTCGCCGTCACGCTCACGGTGCTCGCCGGCGTCACCGGCCGTGCCACCACCGGCGGCGGACTCATCAGGCAGATCCTGTGGATCACCGTCACCGCCATACTCACCCTCATCGCCGTCGCGACCGTCTGGACCATCGCGAGCCGATACCTGCCCATCCCCGAGCTCGAAACGCTCCTGCGAAACCTCGCCGGCCACCAGCCCCTCTTCCGGAGCCTGGACGCGGCGGCACGCATACTACGATGGTGACGATGGGGAAACGGGATACGATGGAGTGACTGACACCGGAGCAAGGAGGGAAACGGACGTGGAACGACGGATAATCATGTGTCGCCGACATCCGGTGCTGGCCTTCGACTACGATCCTTCATCGGGGAAGGCCGTCGGCAGCGGCCGTATACTGGATTGTTCAAGGTTGCCTCTCGAGCTCATCTCCCACGGCAAACCCGCGATCTACGCGAAAAGCATCGATGCTTGGTGGAGAAGAAGGGCCATCCCACCTACTCGGGATGGGATACGCGGCATACTTGACTCGATGGGAATAAGATCGGCGGTGGAACTCCTCAACCGCTCGCATGGACTCAGCCTTTCCGACCAGTATTGGGTCAAGCCCGAATCATCCGACCTCGAATGGGATACCGTGAACTTCTTCACCAACCCGTTTGACGAGGAACTTGGACGAACCCTCCTGGCTGCCCGTTCCTCCTCCCACAGGTTCAGCCTCAACGCGCCCGACGCATCCACCGGCGGCGACCTTCCGAAACGATGGACCATTGCGGGCGACGGCACCAGGATACTGATCAAAGCCGGACGTACCGGACAGGAACCGGTCAACGAACTCATCGCATCGGACCTTTGCTCCAGGCTCGGCATACCAGCAGTCAGATATAATCTCGGCGAATACGACAACAGGCCAGTATCCACCTGTCCCGAAATGCTGACGGACACCGAGGAACTCGTATCCGCATGGCAGATTCTCGAATCGGTGAAGAGGGATAATCGCCTGAGCGCCAGGGACCAGTGGATCAGGGCGGCGCAACTGTTCGGCTGCGAAGGGGCGGCGGTGGTGCATGCGACCGACGATTGGCTACTCGTGGACTACCTCATGCGGAACATCGACCGCCATTACAATAACTTCGGTCTCATCCGCGACGTGGAGACACTGCGGGTCCGGCCCGCGCCGTTGTTCGACACCGGAGCCTCTCTGTGGTGCGGAGAGCTCGCCATAGACAACCGCGACTACAAGGCCAAACCGTTCTACGCGACTTATAAGACGCCGACAGCCCGCCGACAGCTGCGCCTCATATCCGACTGGACCAGATATGACCTTGGCAAGCTCGATGGGTGGGAGGAACAGGTGGGACACCGCCTGTCAGTCACGGGACTCGTACCTGAAACGCGAATCACGGCCATCGCGACCATGCTTTCCGCCCGTATCCGCGAAGTCCGCTCACTGGCGGAGTCCGCCGGCGATGACAGCAACCACAAAACGGTGGTCATGGGTGCCGAAACGGGAATAGGGACCGGCATGCTTCCGTGGCCATCACCCATGGAACAGGTGGAAACGGGGAATCTCCACTGGCAGTCCACGACAAGCGGCCCGACATCGTTCTAGAACAACGGGTCCATGCCCTCGCCGGGGATACTGCGGCGTTTCGAGGCGCGGCGGGCAATCACCACCCACCTGCCATCACGGTTCTGCGCCTGGGCGTCCCACAACCCGTCCTCGAAGCCGCGACGCTCCCCATGCCGTATCTTCCAGGCCGCGGCCGTCGCATCATCGAACATGACCCTTATCACCGTCTTCGCCATAGGCAGGCATTTTACAGAACCGCACGCGACCGGAACCGGAGAGGGCTCCATGGAGAAGGAGATTCGGTCTGGAACTGACGATGAGACGGAAACGAGTGGCCGTGTTCGTCTCGGATGGGTTTCCCGGGAGCCGGCAGTCTGCCTGAGTGTGGGCCGGACCTAGACTCGAAAAACTGATCAGGGAAAAAGGAAACGGGAGAGTCGGGGGAATCCTGAGCCCGAGCGCGGCGTTTGAAATCCATTGGACAATAACTGACGGCATGCCGTTGACATGGGGTGATTCTCCGGTATGAGGCTGATGGTGGTAAGGCGCAATGAGATTCACCGGGGCGGCGTCAAGGTCTGGAATGATGCATGATTCGATATGCTGTCGTGTCCATCTCCAACGGGAACAGACGGAACAATGGACGGTTTTCTTGAGTCTGTTGGATCGCGGATTGCAGATGCTGCCGGATGGGTGCGCTCGACGACCTCATCGGGAGCATTCGGGCGGAACGTGCGGCGAGGTGGAACTGATCAACGAGGGTGATGATGGACACCAATGTGATGCTGTCCGCCATCATATTCCGTTCCGCCAACGCGGTGAGGACGATTGAGTTGGCGTCGGGACGTGACCATGGACTCGGCCGGCGTGAGGATAGGCAGCCCTTCCATCATCACGCCGACCGAGTTCGTGAGCGTGTTCTTATGACGTTCCCGCGCCGGCTCGAAGCAGAGTGGCGGTCTCAGCCGTGAGTCCGGCCGGCACGCAACATGCGGGCCTCATCGGTGTCGCGGATGCGCAGGTCGGTGACGGTGAACGCGAGGATGGGGCCGCCCTTCTCGGGCCGGTAGAGACGTGGCCTGCCGGCGAACTCGACGATCTGGCCGCCGGCGGCCTCGAGCATGCGGTTGTGGACCGCCCCGGTGGCGGGGGTCAGGGCGACGGGGATGTCGGCGCCGTTTTCCCGGGTCACGCAGCGCAGCATGCGCACGCGTGTGCCGTCGGGCAATGTGATGCCTCGGATGCCGGCCGGCAGGATCTTCGCTATGCCGGGGCAGGAGCCGATGCCGAGACGGATGCCGGAACCGCTGTGCTCCCGCCGCGTGGTGTCCGCTGTCATTGTGCTTCCTTTCCGGTGTCGGGTATGGTGACCGATGGTCCGTCCTGCGGGAACAGGCGGTCGATCTGGTCGACGGTCATGTTGGCGGTGCATGCGCTGATCGATTTGGTGAGGGTCTGCTGCGCGGAGGTGAGCTTGTCGTAGTCGTCGGATCCGGCGTCAACCAACGCTCGCGCCTGTTTCGCGGCCTTGGCCAGGCTCGTGCAGTCGTCCGGCGTGGGGTCGGGGAGCCTGTCCACGGCATGTTCCGCTTTGGGCAGACTGGATTTGAGATCGTCGAGCCGGTATCCGGCGGCCTTCGGCAACGCCTCGGCATACCATTCGTCGGCCAATGCACGGACAGTGGATTCCTTCTCCTGCCGGCCGATCGCGTCGAACAGGTCGGTCGCGTTGCCCAGGTCCTTGTCGTCGTGGCGGATGAGCGTCTGGCCGAACGTGTCGATGTTGCCGCCGTCCGGGGAGTTGAGGATCGACCGGACCTTGTTGGCGATGTCCTCCGTGGAACCGGTGAATCCCGATGGTTCCGAAGACGGGTCCGTCCGGGACTGGTTTTTCGTATCCTTGCCGCCGTCCGTCGCCTGTTGGGCGGATTGAGGTTCTGGTTGATCGGATGTCGTGGACTGGAACGGGTTGAGCGCGATCGTGGCCGCCAATGCGATCGCGGCCGCGACGGCGAGCAGCAGCGCCTGCCGTTTCGGCTCCATCCGCTCGAACCGGTCTCTCGCTCGGCCGAGAAGGCCCTGACGTTCCCTGTGCTCGCCTTTGCGTGGTGTCTCGTCCGTCATGATGGTGCTCCTTTCGAATGGATGATGGGCTATAGTCCCGGATCGTTGCCGGGCAGGCCGTTGCCGTCGCTGGGGGCCGGCACGCTCCAGCCGTTGCCGGGCTGGGAGCCGGTTCCGCCCGATTGCCCCGACTGTCCCGACTGTCCCGACTGGTATTGGGGTATCCATTGCTGTTGCTGCTGTGGCGGCGTCGAGTCGGGGACGGTCTGCTGTTCGGACTGCCGTTCCCTCTCCTGGCGTTCCCGTGCCGCTTTCTCCTCGGCCGCGCGCTTGGCCTTCGCATGCTCCGCCTGCGTGGCGATGGCCTGTTCGAGGGTCTTCCTCGCCTGCTCGACCCGGGAGACCAGATCCTCGAGCTCCTTGACGGTGACGTCCTTGCCGGGCTCGGCGGCCCGTTCGAGGATCGTCGTCAGATCGTCGATGGCCGTGCCGGTGTCGTCGTCGCGCTTCGCGCCGTCCCGGAGCTTGGTGGCCTCGCCGACCGCCTTCGCGAGCGATTCGCGCGCGTCGGCCTCCTGTTTGATGGCGAGGGCCCTCCTCGCCGCCGACACCAGCGTGTTCGTGTCCTTATTGGCCTTGCCCGCGCGGTCCTTCAACGATCCAGCATCCCTGATGGACAGCCGGGCGGCGGGCTCGTCGAGTATCCTCGCGTTGTCCGAAATCCGCGCGTCCAGACGGCTCCATGCCTTCGCATCGGCGAGGTCGGACGCCTTGTGGGCTTTGGCGAACCGAGTCGCAATCGTATTGGTCTCCCGCAGCACGGCCTGCGCCTGTTCCGCGCCGTGGCGGGCGGACGCGGTGACGGCGCCGGCGGCGATCACGCCGACGAGCGCCACGGCGGCGACCACGGCGAGCACCGTCAGTACGATCCGGCCGGCATGGCCCGCACGGGCGGGCTCATCGGCATCCATATCGGTGCCGAATCCCGGGATCGCGTCCTGGTGCATGTCATCCAGGTCATCGGATGGCGACGTGTCGTCGGATGCCGGCAGGGGGATCGCATGCGCGCCGGAAGGCGGGGGAGCCGTCACATCGCCACCGGCCCCCGGTCCTGAGGCCTGCGGCGGGACAATCCTTTCCTCCTCTTGGGGAAGATCGGGCTCATGGCCGGTATCGGTGCCGTCGTCGCCGGCGGCCGGCGTGGGGGAGGGAGTCTCGTCCGGTTCCGAGAGCAGGCGGCGGATCCAATCGTCGCCGTTCTCGGCAGGGGAGTCGAGTTGTTCGAACAGGTCCGGCATGGTCATGGGCGCATGCCTCCCCTCGGGCCGATCGTCGCGCGTATCGTGGCCGTGAGCCGGTCGAGCTGTTCCAGGGAATCGAGATCCCGTTCACGGGCGATGCCTTCGAGCCGTTTCGCGAGCTTCAGCTCCTCGTCCGGGTCCCGGGGCCGGTACGAGTCGGGGTTCCAACGCGGGTCCCCGGCCTCGTCGAGCAGGGCGCGTCCCCGTGACGCCAGTGCGCGCGCCTCCTCGGCCTCCTCATGGGACAGGGGTGCCTTCCGGTCGTCGAGCCGTCGTTCGATGGAGGCGATGGCCTGGTCGAGCCGGTCGCGGGCCGCGAGCTCCATGGACCTCCAGTCACGCCACCGGTCGGACAGTTCCCGCAGATCGCCGCCGGTGTCCGCGGCGAGCTGGCGTGACAGGCGGTCGCGTTCCGGCCCGTCGGGCATGCGGCGGATGCCGTCGCGGGAACGCCGGTAGCCGTCCAGCCGTTCCTCGCAGCCCGCCAGCGTGGCCATGAGCACGTCGGCGGAGGGATCGTCATGCGAGGCGGGCGAGGGAGGCGTCCCGTAGGCAAGGAGCGTGGAGGAGACGAAATCCTCGCCGCCCCGCCAACGGCCGGTGAACGCCGGTTCCGTCTTCCATCCGCCGCGCCGGCGATACCACGACTCGTATTCGACCTCCCGGGCGCGTCGGCGCGAGGCATGCTGTTCGCCGTCCATGTGATGCGCGTGGGAGGATTCTCCCGTGCCGGCCGCCGTCAGGTATTCCTTGACCCGGGCGAGGGCCTGGTGGATGTCCTGCATGAGGGCCGGCATGTACATGCCGCCGTTGGGGGAGGCCGCGGCCAGGTCCGCATGGCATTTCAGGGAGAACACCTCGGCCACCACGTCGTCGTGCTCGATCCAGCAGGCGGGCAGCGTCTGCTCCCATGTGGGGAACGTGCGGCACAGCCATTCGCCGTAGCGGATCGCGTGCATCGTCATCAGGTCGATCTCCGTGCGCGAGGGCGCGCCGGTCCAGTCGATCGGCCGGGCCATGCCCATCGTCTCCCAGGAGCGTTGCGGCATCGCCGTCCACAGGCCCGGCCCGTATTCCGGCTCTTGCGGAGGCTCGCCGGTCAGGTTGCGCACGGTCTGCTCGATCTGCGCGGCCAGGCTGGCCGACGGTTCCTTGCCCTGATGCGCCTTGTACACGTCCGACAGGAGCATGGTCAGCCGCGCGGCCGACGCCGACGCGGCGTCGAGTCCCCGGGGCCAGTCGGCGGCCGGCGGCACGGGGGATGAGACGCCGCCGGCGGTACCGGTCCGGCCTCCCGTCATGCCGGCCAGGATCTCGCCGACCTCGTCACGGGTGTCGTCCATCACCTGTCTCCTTTCGCGTCATGCCACCATCCGCGTTCCATGAAATGCGGGGCGTGGACCAGGGCCGGCGCCTCGCGTACGGGCTGGACGACCATCCATCCGCGCGGCAGACGGCTCAGCTCCCACGGCAGTACGGTCTCCTCCGCGCCGCGGCGTTCCGTGACCCCTCCGAGCGGGCCCTGTCCCGGATTCCACGTGGACTCGAAACGGGTGACCTCATGCCGGCCGATCTGCATGCCCCACCATTCGAGGCTGTCCCGGTCGGTGACGCCGCCCAGCATGATCCGGTTGCAGTTGTTCCAAACGGTCTGCTCGGTCTCCCGGTCGTAGTCGCGCACCATCATGTCGCGCGACTGCTCGACCACGAGCAACTGATAGCCGTTGCCGCCGCCCTGCGTGATCGCGTTGCGCAGGCCGCCCCACGTCTCGATGTTGCTCAGCTCGTCGAGCACGAACCGGGCCGGCGGCTCGATCTTGCGCAGGTTGGGTCCCGACGCCTCGCGCGACAGGGCGAGATCCTGGCACGCCTCCTGGAACGTGTCCAGCAGGAGCACGGCGAACAGGCCCGCGTTCACGCCTCCGCCCGCCTGCGATTTCGGCCGGCTGAGCACGTACACGGTGTCATGATCCTCGACCATGCGCCTCGGATTGATCAGACGCGGGTCGCGCGGCGAGAAATCCATCGTCGAACGCACCTTCGGGTCCGCGAGGATCGCGAACGCGTTCCTCACGCCGAACCATTCGCTCGACCGTTGGCGCGTGTCCATGGTCTCCAGGCCACGGATCGTGTCCGCCCAGCGCAGCATCTCCCGTTCGCCCGTATGCTCGCGGATCAGGTCCGCGGCCTCGAGCGCCTTGCGGGGGCTGACCGACCACTCGTAGCATTTCGAGATCGGCAGGTTGCTGATCGCCGCCGCATACAGAAGCGCCTGGATATAGCCTCCCGCGCTCACGCCCCACTCCCTGTTGTTCGACCCCTGGCCCAATCCGCCCACACCCACCAGGGTCTGCGCGCGGCGCATCGCCGTGGTCGGGTCCTCGCACCCCTGCAACGGGGTCCAACGCATGTTGTGCCGGGTCAGCGGATCCGCCGCGCCCAACCCCTCCGGGTCGAAGATATGGACACGGCCACGGCCGCCGTACCGGGCCCCGTTCGACGGATCCGCCACACCCCTCTCCCGCAGGCGACGGGTCGCCGAGATGATGTCGCTGCGCGTCGACGTGGCCAGCACGAAGCCGGGCGCCTCCACCACCGCGGGGATCACGACCGTCACTGTCTTGCCGGACCTGGTCGGTCCCAGCACGTACGCGTGCATCTCCAACGACAGCCAGACACCGACGTGATGGCATTCGCCCACGTACATGGCCGCCTGCCAGGGCCTCGGCCACACCGGGTCGCCGCCCATGCGACGCTCCCGCATGGCCGCGGCCAGCATGGCCGGCAGCACGCTCGGCACCATCGTGCGCATCACCTCGCGCACCCCGCACGCGGCCGCGACCTGACGACGCGTGGCCATGCCCGGAGCCGAGGACAGGCGATCTACGAGCCGCTCCCCGGAATCACGGTACGCGTCCCAGAACACCCAGAGCACGGCGCACGCGGCCAACGCGGCCATCCAGAAGGGCATGGACAGCAGCCCGCCGGCCACCGGATCGCCGCCCGCCGCCGCGAACAGCAGCAGCGTGAACGCCATCGCCACGAGCAGGACGCCCACGGCCAGACGACGCACCAGCACCGACCCCTCACGCGACAGGGCGGCCAGAAGCCCCGTATGCTCCGCCAGCCACACGCCCGCACGCGAGTCCTCGAACCCACGCCACACGGCCATGACCCGACGGCGCGAATCGACACGCGACCCCTCCACGCCCCGGCCGGCATCGCCCTCCAGATCGGGCGCCAGCTCCTCATACCAGGGACGATCCCCGGACACATCCGCCATCAGCGGCCTCCTCACCAACGAATACGGAGAAACGAATACGGAGAAACGGATACAACAAAAACGATGCGGTTCAGGCCGCGGACCTCAGATCGCTCGTGTCGAACAGGGCCGACAGGGTCGGACCGGCCAGGGCGCGCACCATACGCGGATGCTCCGCACCGACCCTCCACACCCCAAGCCCCTGCGGCAGCGTGGGAATCACCCGCCGCTCGTCCTCGCTCAGATCCGGGACCAGCCGGCTGAGCATGTCGATGTTCGACCCGCCCTGACGGAAGATGATCTTCGTCTGCATCTGGTTGAGGATCTCCTCGACACGGCCACGCAGCTCGCTGCCCTCGCCGAACACATGCGTCATGTCGTTCACGCCATGCACGATCAGCCAGGTCGCGCACCCCCAATGGCCGGCGGACCGCTGCCTGGTCTGCAACGAGTCCACCAGACGCGCGTTCGACAGCAGATCCCACGCCTCCTCGTCGACCACGATCCGCCGCCTCCCGTCACGCCCCTGCAGCAGACGGTCGATCCACGAGCTCACCGCCGCCGTGAACACGCGCTTGAGCTGCTCGTTGTTCAACGCCGGACTCGACGTGTCGAACACGATCATCGGGCTCGACGGGTCCAACCGGATCGTGGACTCCCTGTCGAACATGCCCGACAGGGTGCCGCCACGCACCATCGGCGCATACACGCGAGCCGCCGCGGCCGCCGCCGCACGCGCCAACGCCGGCTCATGCTCGAAACCCGTCATCGAGGGCGACTCCCCATCCACCCACGAACGGTCCGCGAGACGGTCCACCGCCGCCTCCAACGTCATCGGCCCAGTGCCGAACGACACCGCCACACGGTCCACGACCACCTGCATGTCGCGATCCAGCGGGAACGGGCCTCCATCCTCGCGCAATGCCTCCGCCAGGCTCATGAACGCCGCCTTGCGCCCGGAAAGCACCTCCTGACGCCACAAATCGTCCTCGCCGGCGGACGGACGGTCCGGCAACGCGAACGGATTCAGATAATGGCCGCCGCCCGGCGAGACGACCTGGCCTCCCACATGATTGGCGACCCGGCCCCACTCGCCCTCGCGATCCGACTGGACGATCACATGACGGCCCGCCTCGATCTCACGCAACGCCATCACCTTCGCCGCGAACGACTTGCCGTTGCCGCGAAGACCGCAGATGAACACGTCCGGACTGGTCGTCATATGCGGGCCGTGAACGCCCGGCGCGTCATACGTCGCCCACGAATCGAACCGCCACAACTCACGCGACAGCACATCCACGCCGATGACCGGCCCGTCGATGCGAGGCGCCCCCGACCCCGCCACCAGCGTGGACAGGACCCCCGCACGCCCCGTGCTGGTCTGATGCCACGCCGTGACCGGCCGCACGCGGAAATCACGGGTCATCATGTCCACGGGGGAGGGCGAGCCGAGAGGCAGATGCCCCTCCTCGTCAGCATCCACCATGCGCCGACGCCGTTTCGCATCCGCGGCCACCGCGCGCATCAGACCCGGGGCCACGCCCATCGCGTCCTCCACCGCATGCCGGTCGGCGCGACGGAACGCATGCGCGGGCATCGGCCCGGGCTCCACACCCGCCGTCAGACAACACTGCATCCACATCGCCTCACGCAGCGTCAACCCCGTCGCCACCGGCACCAGACCCAGACAGAACACGCCGCGACGCATGCCCTCGCCCAACCGGTGTCCTCCCTCCAACACCGGAGCATCCCCAGCCGAACCAGACATCACACCAACCTCCGACGATCAGGCCCACACACAAGACGAAAGCCCGCCGGACACGCCGACGGGCCGGAAGCGAAACGACGACGGACGGTCACACCGAGCCGCCCATGCCGCCCACCAGCACGCCGACCAACACCATCGCGGCCACGCACAACACGCACAGCAGCACATTGCCCCAGAACGCGCGACGACGCTGGCGACGGCTCATCGCCACCACCTCGTCACGGAAACGGCTCCCCACATACCGGGACGACGGACGGGCCCGCAGCATCCAGAACGCGCGATACGCGAACGACGCCGCGGCCACCACCAGCAGCAACACCAGAACCGACAGCATGACACACTCTCCCAATCAGCCCGCCGACACCTGAACCGGAAAACGGAAGACGCGACGGACGGGCAAGCGGCCACGCCTCCACGGACACCACCAGCGGGACCGCCGATAACGGCCGGCGGCCACGGTGGCAGCCACGAGGACTCGGGCATGAACAGGAACGTGCCCGAGCCGGGAAACCCGGTTATCGTCAGAAAACGGAACAAGAAAAACGATCCGGGAACCGGATCCGAGGAAAACCGATACGGAAACAACGAACGGAAGGAGCAAGGGCATGGAGCAGGAACATGGCACCGATGCCGCGGCAATATGCAAGGGAGTGCTGCTGCGCGTCGGGATGGCCGCCGCCATGGCGACGGCCGTGCTGGGATTCATCTCCTACCAAGTACTGCCGCGCCTGAGGAAAACGGACTACCTGAGAATGGTCTCCGACGCGGACGCGCAAACCGCGCTGACCCTGGCACCGCTCGTCCTGCTGGCCATCTGCTGCCTATGCGTATACCCGCTGATCGGACACGGGAAAAGAAGCCGCGCGGATGCGGCGGCCGTGGCCTGCACCGTCGCCTCGTTCGTCCTTCTGGGGGCGGGAATGGTGAATATGGCGGTCGAGAAAACGGTGACCCCGCTGCTCGCGGTCTCCGTGTTCCTGTTCTGCCTCATGCTCGCCCACACGATGCTCGCCGGCATGAAGACGGCGCTCGAATGGGTCGGCCACGGCGACAAGGCGGACCCCGCACGACTCACGTTCATCTGGGGCGTGATCGTCTTCGCGGCGGGACTGATCGTTCACTAGAATCAGGAACGTGATCAGACAAATCCCCGTAGGAGAGAAAGCCACCGTCCTCGCATCCCTGGCCTACATCATCGCGCTGGCATTCTACAAGCACTGGCTGCGTTCCCAATATGATGTCATGAACGGATCTCTGATCGAACGGGCCTTCGCCACCGCCGGAAAACCCTGGTACTGGTTTTTCCTGCTGACCGGATTCGCGTTCATAATCCTGCTGGTCTGCATGGGAGTCCATCTGTTCAGAAAAGACATGGACAAGCCGGGAAACCTCGTCGGCGTGATACTGAACATCGTGCTGATCGTCATCCTCGTGACCGTCTTCTGGGACCCCATCTTCACCACATTCGTCGTGCTCGCGTTCGTGGCCGGCACAAGCGCCGCCGCGATGTCCTAATAAATTCAACAAAACACGTGAAAACGGATCATCACGGATATACGGTGGTTGGGACGGTCGATGGGAGAAAGGGAAGTTGATTATGAATGCAAACACGTCAAATTCGGATGGAGGCGAAAACGCCACGGGCGAGAGCATGAAGAAGAATATTCCGGGATTGTGGTTACTGCTGCTGGACGTGGCCGTAGCTCTGGCGGGTTTCTGCACAGGAGTGCATTTTCTCTGGAAAGATCAGAATGAAGGCGGCGTCGTAGTCGCGGCAGCTATGTCGGCAGCCTTGGCTGTCGTTCCAGGGGAAGTGTTCGGTCCCATGCTCGGCCGTGATAAATCGAAGAAGTTCGAGGTATGTATCTTTCTCACGTCCATGCTGATGTCCTGGGATGCGGGAGCGGCAATGGCCTGCGCGAACTATGGAGGGAAGGGAACGCCCTTCTCGGGGATGGGAATGGCGTTGTGGCTGCTTTCCTTGGGCCTTGTCTACTGCGACTATGCGTATTGCGGTTTCGTCTTAAAGCATGCGAATCCATCATCAATGCATCTGATGCTTGCGCCCATACCCTTCTTCGTCGGAATGGGTCTCCCCGGTTTTCTTTATTACGTAGATGGGTCCATACATACGTTTATCTGGCTGATATGCGTGGTCATGCTCTGGATATCCGCACTGTCCTTCGCATATTACTGGCCCGATGGAAAAATCGGTTCCAATCTTGCCGGCTTCACCTCGCTGCTGGAATGGAGGTACGTGATTTCCTCGACCCTGTTCCTGAAGAACGAAATAACCGAATCGATCACATTCGACAACATCAAGGACTGGGATCCCCGCGTCAAACGATATCTTCCCGAATTCATCAGGAAAAACGACACCAAAGCCAAAGCAACGAGTGTGGTGCTTGATCTAGGAGGAATCGTCCCCACCGCGTCGGCTGTATTTGGGTTCGGCCCATTGAAAGATATGAAGGGTGTAAATGGCGTCGTGTTATGGCTGTGCACGTTCGTGTTGACATTGGCGATGGGGTTGTTCGCGGCTTGGCGAAAGCGTTATTGGAACCGACTCAGGAACTGCCAACGAATCCTGATGGAAGAAACCAAGCCGGCCGAAGACGCTGACAAAACGGCGCAAGCAACTCCGTCCCACGCAATTCAGTAGTGGTCCTTCGCGGAGAGGATGCAGAGCCTGTCGTCGGCGACGGTATAGATGATACGGTTGGCCGAATCGATACGCCGCGACCATGCGCCGGACAGGCCCCATTTGAGGGGTTCGGGCTTGCCGATGCCTTCGAACGGGGTTCGCTGCATGTCCCGGATGAGCGTGTTGACGCGCTTGAGGGTCTTGCGGTCCTGAGCCTGCCAGTACAGGTAGTCGGCCCAGGCGTCATCGGTCCAGCAGAGCAGCATCACGCGCCCGCTTCGACAAGGTCGTGGGCCATCGCCTGGCCCTGCCGGACCTGCGCCATGCCGCGCATCACCTTGTCGCTCAGATACGGGTTCTGGTAGACGCGCAGCGTCTCCATGAGCGAATCGTAGTCGTCGGCGCTCATGACGACCACGTTGTCCTCCGGGTCCGCGTTGGTCACGAGAAGGGTGTCGGCGTCCTCGTTGACCTTGCGCATATAGGTCTTGAGATTCGCCCTGAAATTGCTGTAGCCCACGGCTTGTGTCATCACGCACCTCCTATTTGTACAAGGAATTGTACCACCATGTCGCTGAAACGCGGCGCGCCCCGCGTCGGTCGTAGCGTTCCCGCCGGGCGTCAAACGGGTGCATGTCCCCGCCTTAATAGAACATTTGTTCGAATGCTGGTTCGGTTCTTGTTTTCGGGAAGGCGGTAGGTCATGGCTTGGAGATTCGTCACGCACGCATGCGGGCACCAGGAGCGGATCAACGTGGACGGCCCGTACGTGGTCGTCGAACAGCGGGTGAGGAACGCGGAACGGGTGTCATGTCCCGCCTGCATCGGCATCGCGTCCCGGCAGCGCAACAGGCTTGACGGGTTCTGCGAACTGTGGGGCTCGAAAGCCCAGTGCGACCGGGCGGAGCCGATACGACGCCGCACCCTCAGCCAGGTCGACGTGCTCGCCCGCCACGCGCGCATCGAGGACCGTGACGCGTTCGCCGAACTGCGCAGGCAGGTGCTGCGGATGAACGACGCGGCATGGTGGATTGAACACAAAAACGACGCGGCCACCATGCTCGCCCAGGACATCGAGCTCTAGGATTGCGGAAGAGGAGACGGTCATGTACGAGGAGCATGAGGATGGGCCGTTCACGCTGCACATGTGCGAATGGTACGAGCAAGGCAGGAGGCTCGTGGGCGAATACGAGACGCTGGGCGACGGATCCGGGTTCGCCGTCACCGACGAGTGGCCGGCCGGTCTCAAGGTCGTCGTCAACCATCCGTTGACACGTCCGGACGGCACCGTCATGCCCGGCATCAGCCGGCTGCGACGCTTCGACTGGAAGGTCGGGCCCGACGAGGGGCTGCACGCCGACGACTACGAGATCTGGGAGCGGGAACTGCGCGAACAAGCCGAACGCGACCGGTTCGACGGCGAGCTGCGATCCCTGGGAGCGTTGGGTGACGGGGAATCCATCTTCGGCCGACAGCCGGGCAACGGGCCGTCGTCTCCGGATGGCGATGATGGCGTGTCTGATTCATGAACGGACGAAAGGAAGTAGCATGATGACGGGATATGCCGGGCATCCGGCATGATTGGGGGATCAATGGATGGGCAGGGGCTGCGCATGTGCAGATTCACACGCGACGGGATCCCCGAACTGGGCGAATACCTGGAATCGGTGGACGGCACCGGCATCTGCAAGCTGACCGAGCTCGATGGCGGGGGAGAGGAGTTCGTCGTATGTCTGCCGGACGGGACCATGCCCGAGGGGATATCCGATCTGGAACTCGTCCGCGTCCCCACGCGCATCGAGGAAGGCGATGCGAAAACGGAAACCATGTCGGACGAGACGGCGGAACGGATGGCGAGGACCCGGTTCATCGTCGACGAATACACGATGGGCGTGCTCGACGAGCAGGAGGCCGGCGAGAGGCTCTTCCGCCACCTGTTCCCGCATTGGGGATGAGAAGGCCGGATCAGGTCACTCCTCGGACGGATCGTCATCCTCGCCCGTGCTGATCTGGCTGCTTCCTCCCAAAGCCGCCAGAACCGCGCCGGTCAGGAAACAGCCGAGGACCGCCACGGCACCCAGCTGGGTGATACCCACCGTCAGGAACAGAGACGCCGGCACGTGCGCGGACACGCCGGACCATGGGATGAAACCCCAGATGAGCGCAACGAGCGTCAGGAACATGATTTCCAGCAGCTCCGGAACGAGGAACCGGACCGTGGCCCGGAACTTCGGTATCACATAGCAGCGCAGATACGCGTCGCTACCGTCCGGCGAGCCATGCTCGCGGTGGACGGAAGAGAACAGCACGCCGTCGCTGAACTCCGCGTCGCTGCTTTCCAGCATGCCGCCAACGGTGCAGGCGTGCGCCGACCGGCGTGAGGTCGATCGCGTCGGCGAGATCGGCCGGCTCCACGGCGCCGCCGACATGCTGCGGCTCCGATGCCGGAGCACCGGCCGGGATATCATTCCCCACCGGATTCGAGGCCGATGGCAGCGGCCCGATCTCCCACGGATCGACGGCCGTGTTCGCCCGGCCTTCGCTTCCGGCGTCGTCCACGCATCGCGCATCCGGCTCCGCTTCGGGCTCGGGTTCGGCCGGTGGCCGGCGTTCCGGTTCCGGTTCCTGTGCCGGTTCGATGGCGACGGCGGTGCCGGCGGCGATCATGGGGCCGATCTCCCATGGGTCCGTGCTGGAGGTGTTCATCGGTTCGGGAAGAGGCGCTGGCGGAGGCCCGGGCGGTCCGGCGCGGTGGCGGTCATGCCGTCGGCGGCGTCGGCCTGCCGTTCGCGCAGCTGCCGCTGTTCCATGACCCATGCGGGATGCTGGCCGTGCTCGTGCGCGTCCATGAGGCATCGCGTGACCTCGCCTTCGGGCGAAACCGCCGCGAGCCGGCCCAGATGGCCGGTGAACGCGGCTTCGGGATCGCCCTGCATGAAGCTCATGTACGCGGCCGCCTCAAGCATGCCCTCCCTTCGCGCGGAATCCGGGATGCTGTTGGATAGCCGCCACAGCAGTGCGGGTATGTCCTGGTGGAACTCGCTGTTGGCTATCTCGCGCACGTTGTAGTCGGCCTGGTACCACGGTTTGACCTGGCCCGAGGCGAACAGGGGTATGGCGCGCGGATCATGCTCGGCGACCATGAGGAAACGGGCGCGCTCCAGGCCCGGCGATATCAGCTTCGCGCACACGGCGTCGCGCAGCCCCGTGTCGCCGGACAGCGGTGCCAGCAGTCCCGCCGTGGCATGGTCCTTTTCCGCGTCCGCGCCGATGCGGTATTGTCCGGCGCGCAGCGAGTCGAGAAAATCGAATACGGCCAATGCGGTTTGCCTGTCAGCCATGTGCAACCTCCAGAGGAATGATGATGGTGCGAACAATGTCAGAGTCGATGATGCGTCGGGTCGCGGGCCGCTGCGGGGCGCACCGTCTACAGGCCCCATCGGGAGCACGGCTCCACGGGTCCACGGTTCCACGGTTCCACGGGTTCACGGGTTCCGGGCATGGGAAAGAACCGCACCTCCGATCATCGAATCTGAATTTCTTCAGTCCAACAATCGGGGTGCGGTTCAGCTTCGGCCGAGAGGGAGGACGTCACCTTGCAGCCGGTGCAAAAGAAAAGGCCGGGCGGGGAATCCGCTCCCCTGCCCGGCCTTTCTACTGTCCTACCGTGGCCTTACTTCCTGTGCCGCGCGGTCTCGGTTTGGTTTCCGCGACGGCGGAACAGCATCAATCCCACTCCCAAGAGCGTGAACGCGGCCAACGCCACGGTCGGCGTGGACACGCCGGTCTTGGCGAGTTGGCGAATCGTCTTCACGATGGCCGGGGTCGCCGGTGGGATGTATGAGTTGGTGAACTCGGGTCGGGTTCCGGTGGTTGTGACCGTGCCGGGGGTCGTGGACGGACCGTCCCCGACGGCATCCCCCTTGGTCTTGTCAGTCGGTGTGGCGAGCATGGCGCTGGAATCCTTCGTCTTCCCGTCCGTCGGATCGTATTCGACTTTGGCGGTCAGATTGCCTTGCAGGTCGTCGCCCACGGTGACGGTCACGTGGTGTTCCGTCCTGTCGTAGGTGACGTTCTTCTCGCCGGTGTTCCTTTCCCGAATCACGTACCGGTGTTCGCCGCAATCGTCGATGCCGTTGTTGTCACGACCGTAGGTGAGCGGTTTGAACCGGATGTCACCGTCCTTGTCGTTCCGTTCGGTGTCGATGGGATTGCCGTCCTTGTCCACGAGTTCGAACTCGAATTCGTCGGCCTTCAGCCCGCGTCCGGTCAGGTTCTTCCTGGCCGCGAGTTCGACCACGACGTTCCCCGGACGGTACGTGTTGCGGAAGAGGATGCCTTCCTCGCCGCCCTCGCCGTTGGAGTAGGAGACGCTGGCTGCGAGCCGATGGGTCTTCGCGTCCTCGGTGACGGTGACGGTGACGGTGTGGACGGTCCTGTCGTAGGTGACGCCGCCCAGATTGCCGTCCTGTTCGGTCACGGTGTACGTGTACACGCCGGCCCGGTCGAACGTGAGCTTGTCGAATTCGAGGGTTCCTTCCCCCTTCGCGGACGTTCGTCGCCTTGTCGGATTGCGCGTCGCGTGGAACGCGGGCGAACCGTTTGGTCTGGAGGAGGTTGCCGTCGGAATCCTTCAATTCGGCGGCGAACTCGCCATCGTTCAAATCACGTCCGGTCAGACGCTTGTCCGCCTTCACGGTCACGCCGACGGGTGTCGGCGTGTACGTGTTGTCGAATCGGACGTCCGTGGCCTGACGGTCGGCGGCGGCCGAGAGCATGCCGCCTTGGTCGGTGACGGTGACGGTCACGTCGTATTCCTGAGTGGAGTAGCCGATGGTCTTGTCCGTTCCGGCGAGCTCCTTCACGTGGTACGTGTACGCGCCGGGCTTGGTGTACGTCATCCGTCCGAACGTGAACCCGGTTCCCTTGTTGGCGACGGTCAGTTTGCCGTCGCGGCTTCCGTCGGGCATCGGGATGTCGCCGGCGTCGATGGGATTGCCGTCCGAATCATGCGCGGACGCCGCGTTCAGTTGGAACGTGAACTCGCCGTCCTGCGGGATGCGACCGGTCGCCGTGTCCGTGTTGACGATGCGTTTCGCGCCGCCGATGGCGTATCCGACGTTCTTCGGATTGTACCGGTTGGTGAACGTGACGGTCCCGTCGGAGTCGCCGGTGGATGGGGTCACGGTCTTGGACGTGACGCTCAGCCTGCCCGTGTGTCCGACGTCCTCGACCACGTAGGTGATGGTCGCCACGGTCCCGTCCTTGGTGACGCCCGGAACGGTCGTATCCTGTTCCGACATGGTGAACACGTAGGTGCCGACGAGCGGGAACGACAATCGATCGAACCGGATGTCGCCGTTCCGGTCGTTCCGTTTCGTCTGGTCGGGGTTCGACACATTGGCGGGCGCGGACTGCTGGTGGAGGGTGAAGGCGAAGTCGTCGCCCTTGAGCGGGTACTTGTTGCCTTCGGACGCGCTCATCCTCTTGACGGCGGTCGGCGTGTCCGTGGCGGGTTGCGCCCGGTACGTGTTCGTGAATTCGGGGATGGCGGTCCCGCCGTCGTATTTCACGTCGGCGAGCAGCTGCCCCTCCCCATCGTCGGTGACGGTGACTGTCACATGATGTTTCGCGGCATCATATGTGACGCCGCCCCTGTCGCCGGGGGTTTCCCGGATGGTGTAGTCGTACGTTCCCGGCCGCGTGTAGGAGATGGCGTCGAACAGGACGTCGCCCCGCTGGTCGTTGGTCTTCGCCGTGCCGACCTGGCCGCCTGTCTTGTCCTCGACGCATGTGAACTCGTATTGCCCGGCCTGCAGTCGGACGCCCGTATGATCGGGGTCCGCGAGGGTCTTGCGGGCGCGGAATCGGACGCTGACCGGCTGCGCCTTGTACGTGTTCGTGAACTGGATGGCGTCGGATTGCACGCCGTCGCACGTCGTGTTGGCGGTGATGCGACGCGTGAACGTGGTCAGATCGTCCTGGACGGTGACGGTCAGAATCCAAGTGCGGTCGTCGTAGGCGACGCCCGGGTTGTCGCCCCTACGTTCCCGGACCTGATACCGGTAGACGCCGTCCTTGGCGAAAGCGTTGGAGTTGATCTGGAGCGCCTGCGTCCTGTTGTCGGCGAACGTGATGGTGGAGGGCACCGCGCTGGCGGGCGCGCCGTCCAACGCGGTGACGTCCGCGACGTACCTGTCCCTGTCGGTCCAAGCGCCGTTCGGACGCCCGTCCAGCACCTTGACCGCCTTGAACGTGGCTGGAACGGCGGGTATGAGCGTGCCGCTCATGCCGTGGTCCTCGTTCGGATCCTCGTACACGGCGGACGTCATCTCGTCCAACGCGGGGAACGGTTTCAGCGTGATGACGCCGGCGACCATGTTGCCGTGCGAATCGTTCTCTTGGTCGCTGTCGGAGTCGGTCGCCTCGCTGGCGTCCTTCGAGTTCTTGACGGTGACGGACAGGCCGTGCCAAGCGGTGCCGGTTTTCGGCGTGAACCTGAGTCTGAACCCGGAACCTGCCGGGATGGAACCGATTTCGTAGTGGCCGTTCCTGTCGGTTGTGGCGGTGCAGGGTTTGCCGTCCACACTGGTGACCGTCCTGCCGTTGCCATCCACGAGGGTGACGGTCACGTCCGCGAGAAGCCTGTCCGAATCCTGTCGGATGCCGTCATGATTGGTGTCGAACCATGCGACGCCGTTGACCTTGCGTTCCACGACCTGCGTGACCGCGTCCACCTTGTTGTCGCCGTCCGCCCACCGGTTCACGTACGAGTCCGCCGCCTTGTTGCCTGTAGGCTTGATGCTCAGGCTGAAATCGTAGCGGGCGTTGGCGGGCAGGCTTGGCGAGGTGAACGCCCATGCCACCGGCTTGCTGTAGCCGTCGGGGATGGTCACCTTGCCTGTGGTCGCATTCACCGTGGCTTCGGTCCATTGTTGGACCTGTTCGCGGGTTATCTTCGTCGCGTCCACGTTGCGCCACTTCGGGTCGGTGGTGAAGTAGACTTTGACGCCGTTCATGCTTGCGCCCGCACCCGCCTTGACGGTGAGTCCGGCCAGAGTGTAGTCGCCGTGATAGTTGGACTGGTTCAAGCCCTTGCAGGGCATGACGTCCACCGCATACGGGTCGGTCTTCTCGTCCTTGGAGAAGTTGCCCAGCATGTTCCTGAATCCCAACGGGCGGTTGATGTCGTTCAGCAGCGGGTCGGCGCGGGTCGCCAACGAGGACGCGCGCGTGCGGGACACGCGAACCGTCATGTCGGCTATCTGCGCCTTTGGAGCCAATGGGGGAGCCATGTTGCGTTTCGACTGGATGGTCGCATGGTTCGTGAACGAATCGTTGTTCCTCACGTCATGGTCGGGGTCGGACGCGTCCCCGATGGTGGTGGAATAGTGGATGACGGTCTGCGTGCCGGAGTCGGCGCGCGCCCCGTTCACCCTGATGGTCATGGTGGTGGTGCCGTCCTTGTTTGCGACGATCGTCGGCGTGACGGGCGTGCCGCCGGTGACCGTGCCCTTGTCGGGCGTATGCTGCGTGTACTGGCCGCCGACCGTCATGGAACCGTCCACGTAGGTCAGGCCCTTGGGCAGCGTGTCGGTGATGATGTAGTCGGTCGTGTACTGTCCGCCGTCCGTGGTCGTGGACGTGTCGGCGGTGGCGGTGAGCTTCCAGTCCACCGCACGCTGTTCCTTGTCCAGATCGTAGACGGTTTTGACGTTGCCGGCCTCGTTGGTCTGCGCGACCTGTTTGGCGATGTGCGGTGTTTCGCCGGCTATGTACAGGCTGTCGCCTTTCAGGAAGTCGGCGGTGTCGCCGCCCTGATAGACGCCGTTGTCGTCGAACGTGGCGGGACGGTACGTGTCGCCGCTGTAGGTCAGGTCGGGTTTCACGCTGTTCGCGTATTCGGGCAGTCGGGTGGTGAGATCGTCGGACCATCGCTGCCATTGCGTGTCCGGCGCGTCCGCGTTCAGGTTCGCGGTCCGGGCGAGGCTGTTGCGCGTCCAGTAGGCGGTTTCGGCGACGATGGGTGTGACCGTGCCGATTCTCGCGGTGTCGAGGATGCGGGCGGGCAGGGAGACGATCGGCACGAATGTTCGGTTGAAGCTCGTGCCGGTCGGGTCCACCGTGTTGTGGTCTTCGAACAGCATGCCGACTATCGTGCCATGGGTTTTCGCCTCGTTGAGGGTCGGATAGTAGTCGAGGCCGCTGATTTTCGTGTCGCGCTGCTCCTTGTAGTCCTTCCAGCCGGTGCCGTCTTTTTTGACGGCGTACCAGTAGGGGATTGCGTTCCTCCGTTTGGCTGCCCTCATGCCCCACGTGAAAACGTTCATGGGGATGGTCGGCTGCGTGTCGGGATGGTCGTCCACCGGTTCGATGCTGTTCGGGTCGAGTTTGACCAGACCCATGCCCATCACTTCGGCGTCGCCTTCGGACTGGATGATGATGTTGTGGCCTATTTGGAGGCGTAGTTTCGACCCCTGTATGAGACTGTCGGACCCGTTGCCGTAGTCGGGTTGCGTCCAGTCGCAGCTCGTGCCTGCATCGTTCCATGAGCGGTCGTTGTTCCAGCACGTGTATCGGACGCGCGTACTGTACGTGCCCGGCATGCGGACGGTCATGGCCGAACCCGCATGGTCGTCACCGGTGGAGGCCTGATTCGAATTGTCTTCCGCCGTGGCGAGACGATCTCCGCTGACGCCGGTGGCCGTCAATCCCATGTCGTCCATGGTGATGTTGGCCGTCTGGTCCACGTTCCCGTAATATTGCGCCACGGTCCGGCCGTCACGGCTGGTGGGCGTGATGAACTGCAATACGTCCGTGTGGATGGCTCCGACCTGCATGGTGGAGCAGTCCGACGTCATGTAATCCGTGCTGCATTTATTATGTGTGCCGTTCAGTTTATTGTGGATGGGGAAGACGGACGTGTCGTAGCCGTCGAACGAGACGGTCACGTCCGTGCCCCGCTCGCCGGTCGTGGTCGTGATTGTCGTGTTTCCACGCGCCACACGGTCATATCCGTCGGCACGGTCGGCGACGCCCGGAGCCTGATACCGTAGGTCGTCCATCCAGGCGAACGTCCGCCCGTACTTCGAATCTTCGTTGTCGATATGCCCGTAATCGTAGAGCAACGGCTGCCAACGGCGTTCCATCGGATGCTTCGTCCCGGTCTTCGTATCATCCGAATACTGGTTGGACAGGCGAAGCCTATAGGTGATCCTGCCGGTCGGGGCCTCCAACCCCTTCAACCCCTTCGTCCGGTCGGGCCAACGCATCTCCGTGACGAGTGCGATGCCCAAACCCAAGCCGGTCACCTTGCCCTCCGTCCTGTTGGGCGCGTTCGCCGCGCCCGAGGAGAAGTCGAACACGCCCCTGTCCACGTTGCCGTAGTTGACCATGCGCACGTTCAGGTTGAGTTTCGCGCTGACGGTCACATCCTTCGGCGTGTCCTCGGCCCGTTTGTGCGTGCCCGTGTTCGTCGGGTTCGAGGCGTCCCATGCGGGCCACGCCTTGACGGTCGGATGGAACCGGTAGCCGTGGGGCGCGCCCTTGACGGCGACCGACAGGCCGATGGAACCGGTGCCGGGGTTCACGGTCGGCGACTGGCTGGTCGGCTCCAACAGGCGGTAGCAGGTGTACACCTGCGTGACGGTCCCGTTGATGGTTTCCGTGGTGAGTTTCGGCTCGTAGCCGGGCGTGTGGTCCACCCAGCCCATCTTCTCCGCGTCGAACGTGACCTTGTCCTGCGGGTACGGCAGTTCGAACCGGAAGCCGACGCGCGTGCGCCGGTAGTAGTCCATGGTCGAGTCGGGGGTGAGCGTGTACTCGTAGTCGTAGGTCACGGTGTCGTAGGAGCGGACGATGTCATTGGTTTCGTCCTTGTCGTCGCCGCGTTCGTTGTCCTTGTCGAACGGGGCGGTGCCGGTGATGCGGTCGGTGAGTCTGAGCCTGCTCACGGCGGCGCTGTCCGTGTCGAGCATGTCGTGGATGGTCACGTCCGGCGCGGCCTGACCCGCGTCCGCCTGCGGAGCGGATTGCGCGGGCGCACCGGCGTCGGATTGTTCGTCCGCCCCGGTTCCGGCCTCGTCGCCGGAACCGGTGTCGGGTTTCGTCGCGGTCTCGCCGCCGGTGGTCGTCTTCACGTCGGGTTCGGCTTGGATTCGCGTGGACGTGCCCATGGTCGTATCGTCCGCATACGCGGCGGACACGGCCGACGCTCCTGAGCCGAACAGCGTCACGGACGCGAGTATGAGCGCGACGAACTTTCTCAGACCGGGTTTCATCGTCTTTCGGTTCCTTTCGGGGATGTGCCGTGACAAGTGGAGGGAAGCATGAATACGGCTGTTCTAATGGTGTGGAGGATGGGCCCCAAGTACGGTTTGCAGGAGAGTTCCCGGGACCCGTCCCCCGGTTTTCGCCCTCCCCGGCTCACGCCGTCCGACCGTCTCCGGTCGGGTGACGGTGATTCGTCGGGGAGGGCGAAGTCTGTGGTTCATTCGGGCATGTGAAGTCAATGGAGGGCGTTCCGGCCGTCATCGGACGACGAGGCCGGAACGCCTCGGGGTCACTTGCCCGCGTTCGCGGCCGTGTGGCGGCCGGAACCCTGTGCGCGGTGGCGCTTGCGGAACACGAGCAGGGAGCCGCCGGCGAGCAGCACCGCCAGGGCGCCGCCGGCAAGGCCGAGCACGGCCGTGCCGGTGTAGGCCAACGACTTGGCACGGTATCCGTTCCAGTCGTCGGTGTTGGACTCGACTGGCGTGTCCTCGCACAGCGTGCGATCGCCGACGGTCACCTGCCTGGGACCGTCGCCGGCCTCGCCGCCTGTGGACGGCTTGCCGGAGGCGTCGCCGAACGGGTCCTTGTCCACCACGGGGCATTCGACCAACGGGGTGCCGGTGACCTTGGCGCGGTCGGTGTGCCTGTCCTTGGTGAATCCGGTGAGCGTGCCGGTCACCTCCACGGAGTCGCCGGGCTTGAGGACCAGCGTGGACCAGTTGTCCGGGTACTTGAGGTCCTTCACCTCGCCGTCGCCGACGATGGTGTGGTCCTCGAGCTTCAGGTCGCTGGCCTTGAACCATGCGCCGTGCCCGTCCTCGTCCTTGCTTGTGTTGGTGATCGTGAACACGATCACGTCGCCGTCCTTCGCGCCGTCGAGCGCGTCCTTGGAGTCGTCGCGGTCGCCCTTCGGCCAGCCGCTCCTCCTGTCCCACTTCTCGAGCTTGATGCCCGGGGTCAGGTCAGGGGTGCGGGTCCACACGATGTTGCTGGTCAGGTCCTTGCCGTTCACGTGCTCGGTGAACACGTTCTCGTGGCGGTCGGTGACCTTCACTCGCGTGGCCTGGACGTAGGCGCGCCAGCCCTGCTCGTGCGCGTCGTCCGCGGACACGAGGTCCAGGTACGCCTGGGTGGCCTGGATGTCCACGAGGCCGGTGGAGGGGTCGATGTTCGCGGTGAACATGTCGCCGCCGAGCCTCGAGCTGTCGAAGCCGCTGCCGGCGATTCTCTCGCCCTTCCTGGCGATGGCCTCGCCGCCCCGGTACAGGTCGCGGGCCGCGTACACGGCCCACTGGCCGGTCGCCTTGTCATACGCCGGGTCGAGCTGGTCGGTGATGCCCCAGTTCGCGACCTTCTGGTAGGCGCGGTCCGCGGGCAGGATCGAGCTGTCGAGCTGGTAGAGGAACGTGGAGTCCAGGTAGACGCTCCTGCCGTCGACGCTGTCGCCGCCGACCTTCACGGTCACGTCCTTCTTCGGGTTGATCTCCTTCAACGGGTTGGAGACGGTGTTGGTCTTGTCACGCTTGTCGTTGGTGACCTGCGTGGCGGTGTTCTCCACCGTGTGGCCGTCCTTGACCTTGGTGACGGTCATCGGCATGACCACCGTGAAGTCGTGGCCGAGCAGCGACTGGTCGATGCTCGGATCCTTCAACGGGTCGTAATCCTTGTCGGACTTCTCGCTGTACGCCTTCAGGTCGGCGGGCTGCGGGTCGCCCTTCACGGTCTCGCCGGTCGCGGGGATCTGGGTGTCCACGGTTTTGGCGAAGGCGTAGAGCACGCCGTCCTTGTCCTGGATGTTGAACTCGCCGGTGCGGTCCCTGCCGGTCTCGTCAAGGATCTCCACATGCTTCGCGTCGAGGGTCAGGTACTCCTCGTCGTAATCGTCCACGGCACCCAAGCGCCACACCTTGTAGGCGGTGTCGGCGAGCCTGGAGGCGTCGATGTGCACGCGGTAGTACACCTTGTCGCCCAGCAGAGCGGTCTTGCCGTCGATGTTGATGGTCGGGTCCTTCTGCGTGTCCTGCTTGGAGGGCTTGATGACCGGCGGCTCGTTCTCGACCTTGTTGGACGGGGTGACGCCGTTGTTGACGGTCAGCGCGGCCTTGTTGCCGACGGTCTTGTCGGTCGGCGCGTCCTCGTTCACCTTGGCCTCGAAGCGCAGCAGCACGCGCGGGTTGGAGCCGGCCTTCCAGTTGGCGGCAACCCAGTCCCTGGCGAACGTGGCCTCGAACGAGTGGTTGGCTTCGTCCCACTGCACCTTGTAGGCGCTCTTCGGGATGATGCCGCCGGTTCCCAGGTCGGTGATCTCCAGGGTCTGCTTGTTCGCGGTGGTGTACTCGGAATAGGTGTCGCTCAGCTTGATGGCGGTCACCGAATATGCCTGGTCCGCAGGGATCTTCGGGTCCACGCGCACGGTGTATTCCACGGTCTGGCCGGGGAACACGGTCTTGGCGTCGATGTTGGACTGGTCGCCGCCCTGGGAGGATTCGGCGATGACCTGCTTGTGGATCGGGGGCACGGTCACGCAGATCTTCGGCGTGTTGGTGTCCACCGTGCTGCCGCCGACCGTCTGGCCGCCCTTGTTGTCGAGGTCGTCGCCCTTCGGGTCCACGCACGTGTTGAGCTCGTCGCCCTCGGACTTGCCGTAGGATTCGAGCAGCTTCACGGTGTCGAGGTTCACGTCGAACGGGATCACGACGCTGATCTGCTTCGCGGTCTTCAGATCCTTCTGCGCGGCCTCGTAGGAGTCCTTCGCGCTGACCGTGACCTTGGTGCCCTCGGCGGTGATGTCGAACTGGTCGGTCACGTCCCTGCCGGTCTTGTTCAGGTCGTTGACGCCGGCGTTGGCCTCGTCGGTGGTGTCCTGCTCGTAGACCTTGATGTTGGAGGTGTCCTTCAGGTCGAGGATGCTATCGACGTTGGCGAAGTCGTCGGTCCACGCGATCTCGGGCACGCGGCCCAATCCGGTGGGCAGGGTGCCGGAGATGACCGCCGCCACCTCGTCGCCGAGACGGTAGTACTTGTCGTCGCCGCCCACCTTGTCGCTCTTGGTCGGATCGACGGTCAGCTGCCACTTGCCGTCAGCCTTCATGGCCCACGCCTTGTTCGGGTTCGGGGTCCACACGAACACCGGGGGCTCGTTGGTCGGCCGCGTCTCGTTGTTCCACTTCTCGTACGCCTTGTTGGTCAGCTGGATCTTCCTGCCCTCGGTGGCACCCTTTTTGATGGTGCCCGTCAGGTAGAACTTGACCTTGCTCGCGCTGTTCTTGAACATCGTCTTCGCGATGTACGAAGCCTTCGCGGTGGCGGTCGCGGTCCTGGCCTTCTGGTCGATCACGATATCGAACTGGTCGGTCACGTCCTCGCCATCGACGAACACCTTGCCGGACTTCCAGTCGATCCACTGGATCGAACCGGTCAGATCATCGGTGATGGAATAGGACGCCAACGGGTTGAGCAGGTGCGCGGGGATGCTGCCGTTGACGACCACGCCCACCTGGTCGCCCACGAGGAACGTCTTCTGATCGACGCCCTGCTGGTTGGTCCATTGCTTGTCCTCGGCCACGAGAGCGCCGGACTCGTCCAGCACCCACACCTTGTCCGGGGTCGGCGTGACCTTGCCCACGCCGTCGCTGTCACCGGTCTGGCAGTCGGCCAGGCTGCCGGTGCCGTTGTCTCCGTTCCAGCACGCCACGGAACCGTCGTTGATCTCGTAGTCGCCGCCGGTGGGCTTGGCCGACTGTGGCACGTTCAGCGTGTAGAGGCCGGAATGCGGGGCGGTGGCGTGCGCCTTGACCACGCGCTTGCCATCGATGGAATCGTCGATGGAAATGTCCGCCGGCACGATGTTGCCGTTCGCGTCGGTCACGGTCACCTTGCTCACGTCGTCCTGCTCGGTGCCGCCGATCACCACGTCCCTGGTGTCGATCGTGTCGTAGATCCAGAACCTGTTGGAGGCGTTGGAATGCGCCTTGATGTGCGCCGTGTACAGCGAGCCGGACGCGATGGAGTCGTTGCCGTCCCGCACCGTGTCGCCGGCCCCGTTGGTCAGCCATTTCTCGGGCGGGGTGGTGGTCTTCTCGCCGGACTCCTTGCCGTCGTTCTCTCCCTTGTGGGAGACCGCCTCGGCCATGCCGCCCTGCTTCGCCACGTCAACGTCCCACCAGCGCTTGCCCGCAGGCCACGACTCCCACGAGGCGTCCATGTCCTTGAAGGACGCGCTCACTGTGGCGCTGCCCTTGTTGGATGCGGTGAACTGCTTCGCCACCGTCTTCTCGGTGCCGTCGATGCCACGCCAGTGCAGGGTCGCGGTGCCGTTCACGTTCTCGGTCTTCGACCCGTCGGTGGACAGGCTGATCGTGTCCGAAGCGTCCTTGGTGTCACCCGACTGGCCCGACATTTCCGCAGCCTGCGTGCTCACGCTCAGATGATAGGTCGGCGGCTTCGGCTGGTACTTGTCCAGCACGATGATGATCAGGTTCGGCGTCGCGCCGGCCGCAGCCACGTTCGAATACGCGATCTTGTCCACGCTGTTCGACGGATCATCATCAAAGCCATCTGAGGTACGGTAGCTTTGTGTGCCGGCATAGTTATATGTATACGGTTTGATCTGCGAGTCCCAGGACGAGTACCATTCGGACGCCGAATAGCCGCCGGACCCGTTGTACACCCATCTGCCGCCCTGCTGGCCGGCGACCGAGCCCACGCCCACGACACGGCAGTCGCCGTCGCCCTCGCCCGGATGACGCTGACGGAACCCGGCCACGCACTTCGACAACGCGCCCCGCAACGTATCGCGGATCGCCCCCGGCCCGTCGTACACGCCGTCGTTCACCACACTCACGCCGGCACGCTTGTACGCGGCCTCCACCGACGCGATGCGCGGCGAGCCGTCGGCGTTCGCGGCCGGACCGAAGCTGCCGGACGCGTCGTCCTTGTACTGCCAGAACATGCCCGCGGGAAGGCCGCCGGTCGCGCCGCCCGGACGGTTGTCTCCCGCGCCGCCCGCATACGCGGTCGACGCCACCAGGCCGCCCGTGGCCAGCGTGGCCACGGCCACCAGGCCGGCAAACACCGTGCGTGCCGGCCCCGCCCCATGCGCGCCACGCGCGAACGGTTCATGACTCCGCCCGGCCGACGCCCTATCATGACGAAAACCCATAAGGGTCTCCTCCCTGTGTTGATCAACAGGACGGGCCTCTCCCGCCCCTCACGGAACCCGTCCCACAGGCCGGACTCCACGACCCCCACCCGCACACCCCGGGAAACCACACCGATATCACAGGAAAAACACAGGGAAAAGAGAACTTGGAAATAAAAAGGGTCTTGCCCGAAATTCGAGCAAGACCCTTATGGACTTTATTGATAGTCGTTAATGATGAATCAGACCGTCGCTTGATGGTGGAGGACAATCAGTAGTACATCCGTGTCCTCCGCTGATTGGTCCGCTGGAGGCGGAACCCCCACCGTTGCCGCCTCCGGTCGCGGGCGGCGTGTACGTGCCTCCGCCGGTGTAGCCTCCTCCCGTGTAGCCGCCACCGGTGTAGCCTCCACCGGTGTAGCCGGTGCCGCCGCCGTACGAGTAGCCGCCGCCATAGGACTGGGCCTGCTGCTGCGCCTGCGCCTGGGCCGCCGCCGCGTCGGCCGCCGCCTGGGCCTCCTGTTCGGCCTGGGCCTTCTCCTCGGCCTCCCTTCTGGCCTTCGCGTCGGCGTCGGCCTTCGCCTTGGCCTTGACCGACCCGTCCACCGCGTTCACGGCCTCGCCGATCGCGTCCGCGTCCCTGTCCTTGATGGCCTGCTCCAACATGCTACGGGTCTTCTCGTCGGCGACCCTGCCCTTCGAATCGGCGAGCAGCTTCTCCGCGTCCTCGACCGTCCTGTCGAGCCTCGAGGATTCCACCGCCTTGACGGCCTTCCCGAGCGATGCGGCATGGGTCTTGTACCAGGCGGCCTGCCTGTCGAGCTTCGACGTCGCCTCGTCCAAACCGGCCTTGGAACCGGCCAAGCACCCCTCATACTCGGGAGCCGTGGTCTTCAACGCCTTGGCCAGCGCGTCCACGGTCCTCGCGTCCTTCACCTGGTCGACGGTGACCGCCGAGGCGTCGGCGGCCTGGCCGTTGACGACCGCATTGTAGTCGTTCGCCGCGCCACGCGCCCCGTCCGCCGCCACGGCGCAAGCCTCCTTCGCCTCGGCCAGTTCGCGCGCCGACCACATACGGTAGCCGGCCACACCGCCCACGGCAAGCAGCACCAGCACGCAACCCGCCGCCACGGGCGCCAGCCACTTCGGACGCCTGCGAACCGTCTCAGGCTCGGGCACCACGCCCACGC
>OBYJ01000353.1_pt1 | contig 29254 bp, 20 predicted proteins | sample 1495481 | NCBI WGS metagenome assembly OBYJ01 (sample SAMEA2580197, study PRJEB22360) | human gut metagenome | biome: human gut; feature: human-associated habitat; material: faeces | place: Denmark | collected 2008/2010
GAATCGGAAGGCGAATCCGACACCGCCGGTCATTCCCCGGCCGGTAACCAAAAAAGCAAGGTAACCAACCTGACGCCGCGACGAGAATCCGCTATTTCTATTGCGTCGTATGCGGAGGCGAATTTAAACAACGTCTTTTTCTTCAACAAGCAGACTCGCAAAACTTCTCGTACTTTCGGCGACTACACACTGGCCTTGGACGAATCGGGCAAGAACCTGACGGTTACCTCGCCGGACGGACAATTGCAGACATACAACATACCGGAAATCATAGAGGAACAAATTTCGGTGGGCGATGAAAGTACAGCCGTCACCTTGAATACCGACGACTACCTGATCGTCATCACCCAATACCATAACGACAATACGTCAACGTGGCTGACCTTTGACATATTCTATAAATAAGAATCTTCACATAAAGGAGGCATCTCATTGAGATGCCTCCTTTACTTACGTGCTTTTATTTGTATTCGGGGACCCATTTCAAGGCATCCACGTTATGCAAAGCCTCTTCTTCGCTCAAATCGCTCTGCCCTGTCCGTACGGCTTCTTTGGCTACCGCTACGGCCACAGTATGGGAAAACTCCGTCAGTTTATCTACCGGCGGCAAGGTGGCTGCTCCGGGTTGCGTCACATCTATGATTCCTCCCAATGCATGAGCGGCTGCGGAAATCATTTCATCCGTCAACAGCTTGGCCTCTGCTGCCATGACACCCAACCCCAAGCCGGGATAAATGAGGGCGTTATTAGCCTGTCCGATATAATACATAATCCCCTTATACATAACCGGTTCGGCAGGAATACCCGTAGCAATAAGACCGCGACCTTCTGTCCACTCAATGAGATCTGCCGCCTTGGCTTCTGCCAACTTTGTCGGATTGCTCAACGGGAAGATGAAAGGACGTTTTGTCGTTTTGGCCATATGGCGAACAACGTCTTCCGTAAAGGCCCCGGGAACTGTTGACGTGCCCACAAGAATCGTCGGATTCACCGCCTTAACGGCAGCTTCCAAATTTGTCAATTCATGGGCATTAGAAAACTCATCGCGTTTACGAGTAAACTCTCGTTGTTCCGGCGTAAGATTCGGCGTATCGTCAAAAAGAAGGCCCTGCTTATCGACAAGATAAAAACGTTTTTTTGCCTCTTCCGGGGAAAGACCCTGTTCCACCATTTCCGCATGGACGCGGTGAGCAATACCGCAACCGGCCGTACCGGCACCGAAGCACATGTACACCTGGTCCGTTAACTTTTCCCGGGAAATATCAAGACCTCCCAAAATACCGGCGAGCGTAATAATCCCCGTACCTTGAATATCATCGTTAAATACGGGATAGGTCTTATTATACTTTTGTAATAGAGCCGCCGCATGGTCTCTGCCGAAGTCTTCAAAATGTAAGTACAACTTCGGAAAGAGTCGTTCCGCCGTTTCCACAAAAGTATTTAAAAATACGTCGTAATCATGCCCTGTTACACGCTTTTGATGATTTCCCAGGTATAGCGGATTGTCTAAAAGGGACTGACGATTGGTGCCGCAATCGAGGATAACCGGCAAAACCTGTTCGGGATTAATGCCGGCGGCAGCCGTGTACACCATAAGTTTACCGACGGAAATGTCGACACCGTTCGTACCCCAGTCACCGATACCGAGGATTTCTTCCGCATCGGATACGACAATGAGACGAATATCTTTGCCCTCTGCCCCGCTTCTCAAGGACTCTTCAATTTGCGACGGTTCGTCAACCGACAAAAAGACGGCATTTTGCGGATTTACAAAAAGTTCACTGTATTCTTCAATATTTTCGGCAATAACCGGATCGTACACAATAGGCATGAATTCGACTACGTGTTCGCTGAACACCTTATAGAACAAGGTGCGATTCGTATCAAACAACTGCATGAGAAAACGCCGCTTTTCAATACCCGCATCCTTGCGGCAAATATGTTCGTACGCTTGCCTGGCCTGCTCTTCAAGAGTTTGTACATGAGGCGGTAACAACCCGACCAACCCGTTTTCTATACGTTCCTCAATGGTAAATGCCGTGCCCTTATTCAAAAACGGATCGTTTAATAAATCATAGCCTGTCTTCATCATTTATCCCCCTAACCGAAACACCATACAACCGTTAGATCTGACATGTAGTAACTATTATATCACAGCCCGAATAATTCCAAGGCAAACATATCCTGAAGACTCCCTATACAAAGAATTAAAAACCTAACTTTAAGAGTTTTAATACTTTGTATGCAATATACTTTAACTCATTAGTTGTTAATTTATTTGTTCTTTAAAATTTATTATGATATGATGAAATTACAAAAATTCGTTTAGTACGTACTACTTTTACAAAGGAAGTGCCGACATGGACGATATGCAACGATTTATTAACGAACACAACCTACGACTGAGAGAGGGTGCACAAGGTTTTATGAGCAGGGAATTCTCCAAACATGAATGGGCGGCTCCGGCTGTTCAAGAGGCCGACGTTTTTAAAAAATACTGTCATTACTTGGGCCTCATGGGTGCGACCATTGAAGAAATCACCACTGTGGGCTTCGGCGTCGGCCCCATAGACGGTTACTCCATATCCCATTTTTGCACGCACAAACGCCATCCGGAAAATAAAACCTCCATCGACATCGATGCCTGTCTATGCGGAGTCGACCACTTTAACCTCATTATGAACTGGTACCTCTGTCCCATAGTCCTTGTGACGGACAAAGGAAAATTTGAAATCGACTTCACCGAATCCTCAACCGTCTACATGGGCAAAGACTCCATTCCGACGCACTACTACGGAGCCTCCGAAGAAGAGCTGGAGCAAGAATACCTGGCCAAAGAACTCTTTTCAGGACTACAAGGAGACACCGTCGTCGACTGCCTCATTGAAGAACAAACCTTTGAAGAAGCGGCCTGCGAATTTACGGGAGCCTGTAACATGACCTTGCCCTACGGTCTGACCTCGTACATCAAAAACATTACCTTCTGCCTGGAAAGCGGCAGAAAACTCCGCCTCTCCACCTTCTGGAACAACGGCATGATCGAAGTCCTGGACAAGGAAGACCGCTACGTTCAAATCCCGGCAGACCACCTGAAACGATGTCTTCCCTTTGCTTAATACAGGTAGATGTTGAGTCGCGTGAAAACAATGAATGACGGGAGCAGAAAACAATAAAGGACCGAACGGAATAAATCCGTCCGGTCCTTTTTGGTGCGTTAACGGGAGCTAACTCACGCCTATAACGACTCATAGTATTCTCGTATTTTTTGCGCCATTAACTTTCGCCGCCTAATCAAAAATTCCTGGTAATCATTGATATCCATATTTTCAAACCCATCAGGAATACAATTTTGTCGTAAGTTTTCTGCTAAAACGGCCTTATCAATAATTCCACCGTAAACGGGTTTCTTCGTCTTGCACTGATTTACTACTTCTTGCATATAGATATATGGTGCATCGTCACTAATTTTAATATTAATTTCTTGCTGAAGAAAGACGTAATTAGCAATTTGGTTATACATTCCCCGCTCAAGCTTATGTTTAGTTAAATACTTCTTAGGGAATAGATGGTGAATATCCCCACGATTTTCCAGCATACTTTCCACTTCAACATGCTCCGACAAGAATCCCTTATCATGCACTTTTGCCTGTGCCGCCAAAAAAATTTTAAAATAGGGGCTGCTTGCAACAGACGTATCTAACTTCTGCAAGAGCATAACATTCCAAAATGCATCAGATAATTCGCCTGCTTCAGTTACTTTTAAATATTCTGTAGGATCATCATAAGCAAAGAATCGCTTAATATCATAGTCAAACCCTGACTCAGGCGAACTCGAATAACGACCGGTCAAGATCGAAAGCACAACCCAACGTCGTACAATTTTTTCTATAATATTATCTTTGATTTTCCGTTCTCTAAGGGCCAAGTAAAGTGCATAACTAAAATTCAATGCGTTTTGTGAACGAATAAGCGAACTCTTTACGATACCTGCAGATTCAATAATCATAAGGAATCTCTCGTAGTTGGTTTTATTGATAGTATGCAATACGGCATCATGAAGCTTAGAGAAAGAGTCTTCTTCAATTTCAATTTTAAATTCTCGTGTCTTAAAATCCCGCCCAGATAGCAAACTTACCAAGTCTGCCAATTTACCTCTTTTAAACTTATAAGTAAAAGCCACGTGCAAAAGGTCTGTATACGCCGCCTTATATATTGGATTCACTTTTCCTGCAGCCCACTTAATGGCATCAAACTCCGGTTTTGAAGCAAACTCAGTATCATTAGCCTGAATTTCTTTTAAATCTTCCGGAGATTCCAGCAGATGGCAGAAATAATCAATAGTTTTTCTAATAAGATTACCACCATATACTTCATTGGAAGATATCTTGGACATGGCGAAATCAGCCTGTGATAACACAACACCCTTAGAATTAATTCGAATAAAAATATCCGTTACGCTGTCAATATCCAGGTCTTCGTTCAGGCTTATGACTCCCAACCTATTATCTTGGATGCTCCGTAATTTTGTAATGACCGCATTTACCTTTGACATCTGGTCTTTAATATTATTCTTTTCACAATAGTTCATTACGAAATCAAAAGGGTCAAATGTGGTTTCGAATACTTTAGATATATCCGGAATCCACCAACTGCTTTTTTGGATGGCCGGATTCGATCCTTCAAACACTTCCTCAATAGGGTTAAAAGCAATGACGATTCGCTTCCATTTATAATGGTCATCCAGCACCTTCTTCCCCACAATAGCAGCTGCAAGTGCAGTAATTCGCTGTTGCCCGTCAATTAGGACCTTTTTCCCTACTGAAGTAGTACCATCTTTCAATTTAACCTTGGGGTTCTGCCATACAATAATATATCCGACAGGAAATCCCTTATACAGTGAGTCCATTAAATCACGGACCTTAGTACTATCCCAAACGAAAGGACGCTGCATTTCAGGTATGGCTATATCTCCAGTTTTTATGTTGTTAAGCAATGTCTCCACTGCATAGTTATTGACCTCATAACGAGCCATGAGTTGTACACCTCATTTTTAGTTGATTTATGAATGTAAACACGATTCTGCACAAAATTTATATAAAAGAACGCATAAACACTCCATATAACAAGCTAATATTTGATTTATATCTAAGTATTAATTCCAATACGGTGACAGTTCTACATATTTAGGATATCCATTAAACCATAGATATTCACCATAACCTATTCCAAAAGCACCGTCGCCACCAGCTTTAGGAGTCATTTTAAACCCATATACTTTTTGGAATTCATAAGGAGTGTTATCACAATTGAAGCCAGTACGATCAAATCTACGATCCCCACCGTTTAAAACTCGAATTTGTGCTACTCTTCCTCTTCTTATAACTAATTCCAGTCCGATACTACTATACCTCCACAGCTCCTCTTTAGGGTACTGCCTCCTGGGTATATTTATGTCAGGATTACCGTACTTAGAAATAACTTCTTTCGTAGTCATATCTAATCCTATTCCGCCAACAGTCTCATAATATCGAGGTGTCGGAGTTCTCAATAGCGACCTATCCTTAGTAGAATCTACATTATCGACTAGAATTAAATGAGCATGATAGTTAGAGGTGCCTCCTACCCCTTCATACCCAATTCTCAAATCCCTATACCCTCCCGATTCGACGATCCGAAGAATACAGCCAAAATTACTCCCTCCACCAGCAAACTTATATACTCCAACTACAGGGCAATCATTAATTGCCGTTCCAGAAAAATTTAAGATTGCATTACCATCTATATCATACCATGTGCCTTGCAGTTTTGATAAAACACTCTCTGTCCTATCCGGCTCACTAGCCATGACGGTACTAAAACAAAATAATATACATAAAACAATGATCCCAATAATACCAAACCGTTTTCCACGCATAATATTTCCTCCAAGAATAAATACCCCAACTACTTTTTATAAGGTACCAATTTATACTTTTCTACATATGATATAGCTCTACTATTACCATGTCGGTTCGACTGGTACATAATCAAAACGACCTTTCCCGTACTCTTATCGAAAATAAAGTTCAGTCCTTCATTATGAGGCGAAACATATTCAACAACTCCGTATCCACTATAGTTTTTTGACCACGAATTATCATCATATACACCATAAATTTCACGATAATCTGCAGGCTCATCCCTATAAACCTTGCCATAAGCATATACAACATCATTAAACGTCATTCCCACTGAAATTCCCTTATTCGTTGTATACCCAGGGGCCACTAAAAAGACTTGTCCTACACGATTATCCCACACATCGACAAGCACACAATTATCATCAGATGCATACAAATCATGTGCAACATACCGATGATCAGCGCTGACTAAGTGATACGGGTAGGAGTTCAAATACGAGTATACATCCGTATCTTTATCAACACCACCCAATACGCCAGCATTATCTGTCATAGCACTAATATTCGTCACCACTGTCAACCCAATAAAAAAACCAGCACAAAGAACCTTTTTTAAATTCATTTCTTGCCACTCACCTTTCTCTAATTAGGTTAATTAACTGATAACTTATTCATGATTTTTACGTCCGCTTTCAATTGTATCTATCACATCACAATTTTATATCAGTTCGGATTAATTTTGCATTCTATACTTCTTTAAAAGCTCCTCCTTGGGAACAGCGTAAGTTGGGGGAAGCTGCTACTGTTGAAATGAATAAAAGAATTTTTAAGGAGCAAACCTCATCTGAAGGAGAGGTTCCATTTTATAAAATCGGCACCTTTGGAGGTGCTGCTGATTCATATATTAGCAGAGATCTTTATGAGGAATATAAGAAAAAATACCCTTATCCCAATAGTGGAGATATATTGATATCTGCATCGGGAAGTATCGGAAGAACTGTTGTATATAACGGAGAAGAAGCCTACTTTCAGGACTCCAATATTGTCTGGCTAAATCATGAAGGAAGAATCAATAATTCTTTTTTATTGCAGTTTTACAATGTGGTTAAATGGTCCGGGCTTGAAGGGAGCACGATAAAAAGACTTTATAATAAAAATATTTTAGAAACTCCTATTTTATTGCCCAAGTTAGAAGAGCAACAATTGATAGGAGGCTTTTTGAAGCTAGTGGATGATAATATCACCCTTCATCATTAAAAGTCATTTCCACACATTTTTACTACGTTAATCCTGATAGGGATCTCATGACTAAATCAATGTCTCGGTTTTCTAGTTCTTGAATGATATGTAAATAGGTCTTTTGGGTCGTTGTCATGCTCGCATGACCCAATCGTCTGGCTACGCTAGCAATAGAAACTCCGGCAAAAAGCAAGAGTGATGCATGGGTATGTCTAAGCCCGTGAATGGATATGACAGGTATGTTTTGAGCCTTACAATGACGAGCTAATATGCTGTTTACTGTAGAGTTAAAGACACGACCTCGAATAAAAATCGGTTCGTCTTCCGGTAGCCCTTTGATCAGTTCGGAAAATTGGATAATTGTCTGCCAATCAAGTTGTATTTTCCGCACAGATGACTTGTTCTTCGTCGGCATGAACCCTCCCTTCCCTTTATAATCCCACGTCCGCTCCACCGACAAGGACTGTCTGGCAAAATCAAAGTCTTTAGGTGTCAATGCCAGGGCTTCAGAAAATCGCATACCTGTTTTAGCAATTAATAGAATCAGCCAGTCCCAATTGATTTGCGGCGGCAGTTTCAAGGATGAAAGCAAGGTGTGAAGCTCGAATTGATTTAAGTACTTAATTTTCTTCGCCCTAGGGGTCTTCCCTTTTATAATGGCCTTACGAGTCGGATCGCGTTCGATCATGCCATCGTCAACAGCATCTAAGATGGCAGCTTTTAGTTGATGATGAAAATCCATAGTCGTTTGTCGTTCATGAACAGCTGCATAATCGTTTAATAATTTTTGATAGGTTATACGATTTAAATCACATAATGATAATTGAGGCACCAGTTTTTTCAACCATTCGAGTGTAATCTCGTATTTTTTCATGGTTACATCTCGAATGGCCCCTTCTTTATAAATACGTATCCACCTTTCATAATATTTATAAAAAAGCTCACTTCCCTTTTCATTCATATTTATGTTCCCCTTCCTTTAGCGAATTTACAACATATATTTGTGCAGAAATGACTCTTCCTGATGAAGGGTGATGAGGGTATCAATTTTCTGAAAACAAATGCTAATTCTTTTTTCTTCTTCAATATTGAGAGGAAAGCAAAGTTTATAAGCTGATAACTGAGGCACCGTCAATTGTGGTACTCCAGTCGATTCAACAATAGTTTTGTGATTATTAATTGCATTCTCTAAAAAATAGCAATCATGTTTTGATCGGATGGCAAGTAGCCTTACTATAGGTGTAAAATTCTGGCTTCTTGCCTGTGCGTGTCCGACCTCCCCTCGACCAGTCACTGTAACTGCCGGGGCCTCTACTCGATAATAGTCGGTATAGTAACCTACAAGCCCATCATTAGTAAGAGCATTGGCATAGATTGGATACCCACTATCATAAACAACTTTTTCTTTCTCAATATCTCCACCAGCTAATATCTCTATAGCCTCTTCCCCCAACTTACGCTGTTCCCAAGTTTAGCAAAATAAGGTCTTTCACAAATCTCCAGGGTATAATTAATACTTACTATTAATAAAATATGCTAAAAGCATACAGCTTTTACAAAAAATAATGTCGGATCGACATCTAATTCAGTGTCGGCCCGACATTCACTAAAAATTTATATTTTATTTTATAAAAAGCTCGAATCATCATATCATTAACTGTATCAGTCGCTATTCCAAAGACTCTAACTTCCATTCAGTTAATTGCTTACGCAAACTATTCGTAATTTCCATTTTTACCATTAAAAGTTTACTATTATCCTCCAATTGAACTGACGCAAGTAAATCTTCAAAATTCGGTATTATTTCATCATTAGGATTATAACGTCTAAATACGTCAAGGAGCACGTTTATATCTAATCCACGAGGCTCTGCATATTCTTTTATTTTTTTCATAAGCTTTCTTTCTTTCCATTCAATAAACGCTTGTTCAACGTTTTTATCTGCCGGAATATGTCCCTCAGCTAATTCCTCATCTACAAATTGTAATAAAAGACTCGCTGTTTTAGCTTCGCCTCGAATTTCAAGTTGTGCAATTTTTTCATGAAGCAACCGAAGTGTTTCATCATCTACGGACTGAGTACTTCCTTTTGTATATGCTCGCTGTCCTATTAAATTTATGATAGTTGTTGCCGTAATTAGCTCAGTACCTTCTAACTTAACCTCTCCCTGCATGGGATTAATTACATCATCACCGGCATCTACAGTAGGAAATAGGTTCTTATATGCTCCCGAATAATTTTGCCACTCCAATAAAGATATTCCGAACGCCTCATCATCCCATTCAAAGGCATAATACTGTTTGACTTTATTAAGTTGAGTGGCTGCAGCCCGATATACTTTTTTTATAGTCGCCTTATGCTCTTCATCGTATTCATACAGTTTCCAATCCGCCGGATTAGGAAATGCAGATTGCATCCTAGCAACAGCATCCGAGAATTTAACCACAGCCGTATCATAATCATCGACAATAGCTTGTAAATTCTCTCCACCACTACTGTATAAGGCTAATGCCTCATGAACTCGTTCTTCCGAAATGCGTGGATATTGGAAATTTATAATGGACCCAAACTCCTTATCCTTCCCGTAAACCCGATTAGTACGAGAATATGCCTGAATAAGACCTTGCAATTCCAGATTACGATCTACATATAAAGCATTAAGGAATTTTGAATCATATCCGGTCAACATTTGGTCCGCAACAATTACCAGATCTATATTATGAGGATTTTGTGCCGAGCCGCCTTGGGCGGCACGAGTAATTAAATCTTGAAAATAAGCGTCTATCCCCATCTTGGCATCATTTACATCAAAATAAACTCCCGTATAAGTTTCATAATCCTTGAACATTTCGGCATAAATATCTTTATCTATACTAGTAGGGTCATTCTCATCTCCTTTGCTAAACGTCATAGCTAAGTTAAAATTAAGTTCTCTTTCCGTAATTTGCCTTTTAAATTCACGATAATAGTCAATAACTCTCTTCTTTAATCCTACTGTCAATATTGCATTAAAAAATTTATTTCCAGAAATATGATTCCAATCATCTAAAATTCTAGCTACTACACGTTCAATATGCTCGGGATTATTGTAATTTAATATATCCATCTGCTTAGCAGCTAGCTCAATTTGGGCTTCATTTAAACTACCAAACTTTTTCTTAATACCCTCTTTATATTCCTCAGGATGTTGCACACCATATGATTCTATGATTTGTGCCTTTAACGCCTGATAACTCGTAAACTCACCTGTATTAATATAATCCACATTAAAACCTAATACATTACCATCACTAATAGCTTCATTAATTGTATATTGATGCAACAACGGTCCGAAAAGCTTCTTAGTTGTATTAATTAATTCAGATTGTTCATTAATACGTCCATTTGCTTTGTTTTCTTCAAATAATGGGGTTCCCGTAAACCCGTAAAAGAGCGAATTATCTTTAAAATACGCTTTAATCAAATGCATCATATCACCCATGGTCGTTCGGTGAGCTTCATCTATAATAAATACGAACTTTTTATTCTTTAGCGATATATCCTGCCCATCCGTTAATTCTTTAACGAGGTTAGCCATCTTATAAGTTGTCGTAACAATAATACCATGGCGACCATTCTTAATACTTGTCTTTAAATTGTATGTATATTCCGTCCCATCCACTTCAACCGGTTCATATGCTGCATAAGCTTTAAAAGAATCTGCCGTATGACTGTCCAGCTCTCTACGATCTACCATAAAAATGACCTTATCAAAACCGATTCGTGTGGATAAAAATAAAGCCGTTTTAAAGCTGGTAATGGTCTTACCAGACCCGGTCGTATGCCATATGAAACCACCATGCTTAATCCCATCTACATTATCTTTCCCCAAAGCAGCCAACTCAATTGCACGCAATGCATATACCTGATAAGGCCGCATCAACATATGCCGGCGATTCTCCGGTTTGATGGCTTCATCAATAATTAAATAATCTCCTACCATTTGATGAGCCATAGGAATCATCAAGAAATCTTGAACGATTTTTTTCCAATCATTAACGGGTCGATTATCCTTGTCAGCCCAATGAAATACAAAACTCGGATTAAATTCTTTGGCCGACTTAGGTGTAGCAAAATAACGGGTCTCTATATCAGACATACAAACCATCATTTGGGAAAAGGCTAGGAAATTATGTCTGTATTCACCGTCTTCATAATATCTTTTGAATTGTCCAAAAGCAAAGTCCAAGCTCTTATCGCCACGCTTTTGCTCAATATTAATTAACGGCAGACCGTTAATAAGCAAGATAAGATCAAACCGATTCTCTCCCTTGCTACTGTTACTAGGAGATACTACTTCCCGCGCAATCTTATACGAAGAATCTCCTCCCCCCACTTCTGCCTTTTTGAAAATAGTAAGGGTAATCTGTCTACGTGTAATACCGGGCTTAGAATCACGATAAATTCCATCAATTTTTCCCTTAGAATCTTCCATAGCCAAAATTTTAGCGGCGTCATAAGAGTTAGCAATTTGATCAACTTGCTGCATTACTTGTGCAAATTCATTATCTGTCAAAGGTACATTTTCCAACTGCTCCGCATTCAATCGATTCAGCTCTTGACGCCAATGAACAATTAAGTCATCTACAGTAACACGATGCGTATTACCATCCAAAAACTCAGGCGCTTCCCACTTATATTTTTTAAGTTCTTGAACAACCTTATCTTGGAAAACTTTCTCGGAATGTCCTTTTGTATGGCTTTCCATAAACTATACACTCCTTTAAACAAACATTTCATTAAGATATGCAGCTTTAAGATTTTTGAGTTTTTCTAACTTACGCTGATGAAGGGTGATAAGGCTATCAACCTCGTCAAATACTTTGCCTATGATATCTTGCTCAGCTTTTTCAGAAGGAACTAATACTTTAAATTCAGCAAGAGCACTTCGACTAATCCGTTGTCGTGTCCCCCCTGCCAAACACTTATTAACTTCATTAAAGTACGGTTGTGACGAGAGATATTGCACTAAAAAAGAAGCATTAGTATTTGTTGATGTTCTAACAATTGTACAGTCTACAGCAGTAATCATTTTTGTTCCTAAGTGAGGTATAATGCATGCCCTCCCTGCAGGCTCGGGTAATCTTGAAATTAATATATCTCCCGGAAAAACTTCTTTACAATGAAGTTGATTAAAGGTCTCGTCAGAAATCCATTTCTTATTATCGGGTTTATCTAAATACTCTGTAACACCAATATTACCGGTTTGGATCAAACGCACTCCTGAACCACACTGATCCTTGGATTCTATCCAGTCCCCATCTGTAAAAAGATCACATAGCCCTTCTAACTTACGCTGTTCCCAATCGCCAGTAAAACCCTTAAATCTGCGTTTAGGTCTTCGGCTATTCTCTATCGGAAATAATTCATACAAAAGTGCTTTTTTAGTAGCTTGTAATTTTTCTAACTTACGCTGATGAAGGGTGATGCTGTCATCTAAAATTTCGAATAACTTACCGACTTTTTTCTGTTCCTCTAAAGATGGAATATTTAAAGGCATTTTTTCCATTTGTCTACCAGATACTTCAACAAATGTAGACCCAGCCCCCATAATTTCACCATAACGTTTTAATTGAGGTGTTAAGGTATATAAAAAATAGGTGTCCAAAATATTTTTTCTGGGAATAATGGACTGAAATCCCTGATTTGTACACCCTTCTTTTCTCAGAATGGCAGTATTACCAATGCCTGCCCTTGAGGTAAATAATACCGTTCCTACTGGTAAAATTTTAGTCGAACTTTTCTCCAATCCTAACTTAGTAATTTTACGAATACTATCGGATACATAGCGGTTAGAATCAATTTCTACAGGTGAATACCAATCTATGTCTCCATCCCAATAGTCCGCAAAAGATGTACTCGGTGTGCCACCACCTATAATATCCGCAACCTCCCCCAACTTACGCTGTTCCCAATCGCCAGCATTCAGGAATCCTTTGAAACGACGCTTAGGTACTTTTTTCATCATTCCAACACCAACTCTTTCATCATATCTTCGATAGATTTTTCTAAATCATCAATTGCTGCATCAAGAGATTGTACAGTATCTGAATAACGTGTTTTTAACATTAATAGAGTATCTATTTCTTTAAGAATAGGGGCTCTAAGAATATCTGTCATTACCGCAACAAAGGACCCGAACCATTTAATCCGTAGCAACTGATCAATCTCATCATGCGTTAAAGTCTCGAATCGCGCACATATTTCATCATTGAGAGCTTCTCTATTGTTCTTACTAATCTTTTTTAATTTTTTAGTTTTTTCTAAAATATCATTTGTTTGTTTAACTAATTGATATGCGTCATCTGTAGGTCCAAGATTCTTCAACTCTTTTTTCACTAACTTAGCATCAAAAGTCTCTGTCGTTTCACCTTCATCATTCCGTTTAATCAAATCATTCAAAGCATAGTACTCATCTGACTCTTCCACCTTAGCTGCTTCTACTAACTCACTTAACTCATCACTCACGTTCTCTAATTCAACCTGAATAACTTCTAACTCTTTCTTTTTCTCGCTAAATAAAATTTCTTCTATCAAATCATTGGGAATAATACTACCCCTAACTCCTTCCTGGACCATTCGCTTATTCTTACCTTGCCCTTTTGAAACCATATTGGGTTCCGTCATCCTAGCCGACTCATAGAATCCGCTGGCTGCGATAATTTCTAAATCATGATTAAATATTGTATTCCATAACTCAGCCACTACCTGATATGCCTCATACGGATCAACCCATTTTATATCCATAAAAAGACGCTTCGCATCAGCTAACATAGCTGACTTCAGCCCAGCTAGTCCGGTTTGCTCATTGACACTCTTTAAATTTTCCCAGTATTTTTCAATATATACTTCAATCCGCTTATTAAGCTTACTGTTAACTTCTCCCACAGAAGAGCTATCCAGAATATCGACTCGTAATGTGTCCATATTTTTAATGTCATAATATCCATTACGAATCTCCTGCAAATGCATACTCAATATATCCCCTATTACAGTTGTTAAAATCGGCAACTTATTAAAATCTTCCTTAGGGATCCCTCCGTATAAGTGTGCATCAACATGATGAGGAATTTCTGTTTCTATTTGTTCAACATAACGCGGAATATTAAGGTTATAATCATTTTTTTTAAGTTCATCAAGAGATACAAGATGACTATATCCAGTATGCTCTATACGTTGAGAATACGTATCAACAATACGTGCAATATCCTTATCTTGCAGAATATTATGATCCTTACCTTTTGTAAAATGTTTAGATGCATCAATAACTAAAATTGAGTCACCAATAGATCGGTTCTTTTTTAATACGACAATACATACTGCTATTCCCGTATTAGCAAATAATTTACCGGGTAAACCGATTACGGCATCAATATAGTTCTTATCTATAAGCCGCTGACGGATAGCTCCTTCCGCCCCACTACGGAAAAGAACTCCATGTGGCAAAACAATTGCCATCGTTCCTTTTTGGCCAAGATGATACAGCCCATGTAGTAAAAAAGCATAATCTCCCGTCTTGTCCGGCGGCATCATTCCCACAAAAGAAAACCGAGGATCAGATATGGTGAGTCCATCACTATTCCATTTTTTCAGTGAATACGGAGGATTCATAACAATAGCATCAAATTGGACCGCCTCACTAGGTCTCTTAGGGTCTTCCGGCCAATCTTGGGCTAAGGTATCAGCATTACGGATGGTCATCTTTTCCGGCCGAACTCCGTGAAGGAGTAAATTCATACGGGTAAGATTGTAGGTTGCAGTATTTTTCTCCTGTCCATAATAGTTTAAATTTTTCTGTTCTTGGGAAGATAAATGCTGCTTTACAGTAAGTAATAACGACCCTGACCCGACCGTCGGGTCATAAACAGATGTAACATCGCCTGAGAGTGTCACAATTTGTGCCATCACTTCACTAACCTGTCGAGGTGTATAAAACTCCCCTGCCTTTTTACCCGCTTCCATAGCGAATTGACCTATCAAATACTCATAAGCATCGCCTAAAATATCGGTTTTTTGTAAAGCGACCATATTCAAATCTGCGAAAAGACTGATTAACTCCTTAATATTTTTACTACGTTCATTAAGGTCTTTTCCCAATGCTTGATTAGTAAGGTCCAAGCTGGAAAATAAATTCTCAAAATCATCAGGGTTTTGACCGCCTGCGATAGTCCTTTCAAAATCATCAAGTGACGCCCTTATTGTTTCCAGCTCAAATCTACCTTCATTAATATCTTGTATCCATCGTTGATAAAGATATTCCGGCTGAATATAATATCCAAGCTGTTGTCGAATAAGATCAATATACTGCTTTTGATACTCGTCATAAACATTCTTATAATGGTTGACAAGTTCTTCTTCGGTAAGTTCATATAACTGCTCCGTCATGCGAACTTGTTCTAACGTCTTATCACTCAAGAACTTATAAAACATAAGCCCCAACATATAGTCCATATATTGGCTGGCATTCATAGATCCTCGAAGCTCATTAGCCCCATCCCACAAGCGTTTTTTTATTTCATCTGAAGTAATCACTGACGTATCCACTCCTATTAGTAAATATCTAATTATTCCGCACTCATTAGTAAATTAATCTACGCTTCATACTCTTAGTCCTTATACCGGCAAAGAGAGTATGCCACCTTTATTATCTACCAACACAAATTACAACATTTTCTTTACTCTATCCCCCATAATACTATTTACTAACTAATTTATATATGATATTTATTTTTTCTTAGATCAAATGCCTCTTTTCCGCCTTCTAATATATCACATATATGTTGTTGTATGCCGCATTTTCCTAACACTCCATTACTGCCTTCAATAGGTTGATCTTCTTCTATGGAACCCGATCGATATTCAAAACGAAAGGCTTCATTAGGCGTATTGATACCATCTTGGTTTGCAACAATTACCTCCTCTGCATCACTACCTACCACTATATTAGCATTATGTGTAACAATAATAATCTGACGCTGATTCTTTTTGTCTTTTATAAACGGGATTAATTCATCAAATATTGAACGATTATCCAAATCATCTTCCGGTTGATCAATAAGAATGGGACATGTACTTTCAGCTAATTCTATTATTAATTTCAATAAAACTAATGACTTTTTACCCGGAGACATTTGCTCAAACAAATCATTATCCATTTTTACTTGATATGCCGTATTATACCAGTCCGAAAAAATCCCACGTAGAGCATCCTCAACAGTCCTTTGCTTAACGGTCTTTAACTCTCCATTCAGACATGCCATAATAAAGTGACTTAAATCCTTGTCCTCCAACCAATCTTCCGATAAATTATCCAAATCAATAATACTTTTATTAGATTTCAAATTTCTTTTATCAAATAAATCTAATAAGTTTCTAATAAAAGCTTCTTTTCTAAATGGTGTAATTACTAAGAAAGTTAAAGCACTTTTATCACTTGTACTATCTTCATTTTTATCTTTTAATATATTATTGAGTACCTGTTCATACTCTTTGTGATTTATTTTATATTTCCTAAATGTGCTAATTAACTGCTCCATAGTTTTATTAAAATTTTGTGTTTTCAAGTCTATTTGTCTTTGTATCCCTCTTACTTTATCTAACTTCTGATTCTCTTTGTTGATCGCCTCAGAAATTTTTTTTATTTCATCATCCTGTTCAATTTTAGGTAGTAACTTTTTTATCTCAGCATCGTCTGCGACTAAACATTCTTTAAGACTCTCCAAACGTTTTTCTAAGCAACCCATCAATTCCTGCTTTTGTTTCTCCCATTCAGCACAAGCCGCCTCCATCACTGCGTTAAGTGCCTCACGAATTGCATCTTCTGATTCTTCGGAAACCAGACCATCCATATCCTTAATCATAAAAATATTTTGAATACTCTCAATATATTTTAAATCATCAGCAATCATATTGAAGCTCATATCATTTTTCAAATACCGATCACTTAGCTTCTCATACCAGATAATTTCTTCTTCTGATACCTGAGACGTATCTGCAATTGTGGTTTTATCTTTTTCTAATCTTTCCAGTTCTTTTTCAATTCCAGATTTGATACCAATTTCTAAAAGTTCATCCTTTTTTGCTTTGATATCATTAAACAGAGATACAAGTTCAATTATCTGTTTATTAATGTCATTTGAATTTTCTTGAAGACTTTCCTTCATCTGCTTATAAATAACTCGTGCCTTTTCATTCGATAAAATAATCCTTTCAATTATTTTATCTATTTCCGTTATTCCTTCGTATTCATCACTAATTCGGTTTAAATAGGCCTGCGGAATATAGATAATTTTACGCTCATCCTTGGTCAAGTCATTATCCTCTAAATTATCTTTCCATCGAACCTCAATTCCCGATAATTCACGACCACTAATATTTGTATTAGTCTGCTTCGCTTTTTCTTCTACCTGTCTTTTATCTATTGCATACGCAATATTATGTAACAATAGCGATTTTCCCGTAGACTTACCTCCAATAATGCAATTTAAATAATCATTAAAAAGAATCGGTTTATCCTGCATCTTATCATCATTAAACTTTACAGATTCAATAATTTGATAAGATTGTTTTTTATTGGGATACATGCGAGAAATACAGATTCTGGACTCAGGCTCATATATTACTTGCTTCAATCCATTAAAAGTCGGATCTGCTTTAATCCAACAATACCGCACCCCGTCCGGTTCGAATAAACGGTCCAATGAATGTGCGTCGGATCCATGGATACAACCTTTAACAGCTCCATATCTTTCTTTTAGTTTTTCTACACTATCGGCGCCCACTCCCAAGAAATACGCTCTATCTTTCGGGTTACCGGTAAAGATTAAATCTGAAATTTGATATATTCGTTCTCGAGTGGCACCTAGTTGGGGATATCCACCTTCAATACCATAACCTTTGTGTTTACTTACCCCACTTGCACCATCATTATCATTATTAGAAACAACGATAATTGTATTTTCTCTCAAATTTGAATCCTTGCTAAATAACGCTTCTAACTGACCTAAGGATATCACAAATTGGTTAATTCCGGTCTTATAAGCTTCACTATCGCTAAGGCTTTTTTGATTCGAATATGCTTTCCCCAGTCTAATCAAATCACTTTTCGTTGCATGATAATGCATACCCTTATATTGAAAGTCTAACTGCCCAAAAAAGCTTGTATTAATTTGATCCTCTAGTAACTCTGGAGAAAAAATACAATGGATATTTACAGGACAATTCTTGGCTATGGGAGTAATTCTTAATTCCACATTAGGTAATATTAATTTTACACTCTTAGGTAATCGATCCCTTTCACGTATCACACGAAAATAATTTTCTACAGATAAATAATCGGTAATCCCAATTACTGCAATATTCTTATAAGGATCAGTACCATCACCAACATATTCCTCTATTTTTTTATAAAAGTTGTCCCATTTTTTCTCATTATCCGTTCCCGTATAATTGTCATTTTTCTTAGTACCCGGTGTATGAATATGTAAATCCCATCTTCTCCATTCCGATCCCCGTGCAAATTCCATCTTTACCCTCCATATAATTTAAAATTTCTCATTCTCATATTCACGTTCTTACCTCGTTGTGCCATGTGCGGCCCTCCTATATAATTCCCTACGGCCCAATAAGCACGAAATACAGTGCCTCGGGGTAGTCACGTCTCATGTCTTTCAGTTGTGCCGAGAAGCGTTTGAAGTAGTCGGCAAAGACGTGTACGTTTTCTACGAAAAAGGTTTTATATTCTTCGTTACTGAGAACTAAGTCTTTTAAGCCTTTTGGATTTCTGTAAAGCCAATCAATATCGAAGGTGACGTCGCCCACCTTGCCCCGAAGTCCACCGTAATAGCGAGGATCCGTGAAGGTGCAGGCCGGAGCTTTCAGCATAGTAGCCGTAAATTCGTCCAAGCGTTCAATGAGTATGTCCAGTACGGAAATGTCCTGAGAGTTCCAGCCGTAGTGTTCAAAGCGTCCGTCTCCGTATTCAAGGCCGCCGCTCTGACTTTCATAGTCACAAATCCATTGTTCAACCAAGCTTTCCGACAAAGGACCGTCAATACCGCAAAAAGCATCCCAACAAGGATAGCGTTCCTCTTTATGCCAGTCGTCCGTAAGGCTTATGCAGTAGAGACTCACATCTCCGTCCCTTTCATCATAAAAGGACAGACTTTCAAATTCCGGTGTGACACGATACTTTTCGCCCTTCCATGTAAGGTATGTATTTTCTTTATAGCCGTCCGAGTACTGCATATACGCCCCCAAATATAACTATCCTTATGTTTCATCCGTGACTTTATTTAAAAGCTCCTCATTGTGACAATACGTATAAATATTATATACCTTATGTAGATATTTTTATTTATTGTATGACTATAAGGTCTTTTCTGCTCGTTAATCATTCCTTGAACGCATGTCCCCGGTATTTGAAAATATAACTGAGTTTTCTCATGGATTAATATTTTGAATAGTCCTGTTCTTTTTATTGTTGTTAGAAATAATTCAGTGAGTTTAAGGATAAAGTAACTTATAATGAATAGGGTCGGTATCTGCCGGCCGGATTGGTTCATTAGAGTAAGGGGGGAACCTATGGCTATTACAGGTTTATTTATCGGATTTTTAGTCGGTATTATTTTGCAACGTGGACAGTTTTGTATTTCCGGTCAGTTGGGATACATTGTCCGCACCCGTTCAGCAGCTGCCGTAGCGCCGATTGCCGTGGCCGTAGCCATTCAAATGGTGGGCTTTTATATATTGGCACAGACGGGCTCTATTACTATCCCAACCTCACCTATGCCGCTTATGGCAACTTTGGTAGGGGCTTTGTTGTTCGGCATCGGCATGGGAATCGCCGGTTGCTGTTTGACAGGCCAACTCTTCCGCGCCGGTCAGGGATTAATTTCGGCCTGGACAACATTGCTTGTTTTTTCCGTGACGACGATCGCCACTCAAACAGGAGTCTTTAAGTATTGGATAACGGACATGTTGAAAACAACGGGAACCATGTCTACGATACCCACGACTTTGGGTATCTCTCCGCTTTGGCTTATCGGTCTCTTTATGCTTTTCACCGTTTATTCCGTTTATAAGTGGACGAAGTCCTACGAGAAAGATCCCGATTATTGGACCGGTGTACCTGCCGGTATAGCCTTGGGGATTGTGGGCGTAGTTGCCTGGTACTTCAGTGCTGATGCCGGCCGCGACTTTGGTCTCAGTTTTACCATTCCTATCGGCAATTTATTCCAGTATATCCAATTGGATCAACAGCGGTATCTTAACTGGGGCTCTTATCTGGTTTTGGGTGTCCTTATGGGATCCTTTGCCGCCTCTGTTGTTAAAAAGCAATGGCGTAACGACACAATGGCTCCCCGCAAGTTTTGGGAAAGCGTCATCGGCGGCTTTCTCATGGGTATCGGTGCCGCCCTTACAGGCGGTTGCACTATGGCCAATGTCGTCGTCGGGACGGCTTATTTTTCCTGGCAGAGTTGGATTGCATCGTTTATCATGGCTTTCGGTTTATGGATTGTTTTAAAATTGCGGAAAGCCTAATTCAGACTATGAGGTGATGTAATGAAAAAATTTATCTTAGCCATGTGTTTGACCCTCTCTATAGCCCTTTTGGCAGGCTGTGGCGCCTTAAGCGGCAATAAAGTGGAGACATTGAACATGGAAGGTTTTAAATCGGCCATGAGTGACGGCAATACGGTCATTGTCGATACACGTGGTGACAGCGTTTACAATGGCTTTAAAAGTCCTAATGCCGCCCGCGGCGGACACGTACCCAAGGCGGTTCAGTTTACGGCTGAATGGCTCGACGGGATTCACCCCGATAAATTTGAATCCTTCGCAGCCGACAAAGGCTTATCCAAAGATAAGACTATCGTTTTCTACGATGTAGATCCCGACCGCACGGACAGGGTCAGCAAAGACTTCGCATCCCGTGGCTATAAAGTAAAAGTTTTCAACGACTTTGTAGACTATACAAAAGATAGCTCCAATCCGCTCGAGTCTTTCCCCAACTATAAGCTCCTCGTCAATGCATCTTGGGTAAAAGATGTTCTTGACGGTAAGAACCCTGAAACGTATACGGGGGCTCCCGTCAAGGTATTCCATGTTTCATGGGGAGACATTGATAAGGCTAAGGGCTACAAACAACATGTCCCCGGAGCCTTTCATTTCAATACGGACTGGATTGAAAACGGTCCTGTTTGGAACTTGTCCGACCCGTCCGTCATTTTAGCTAACTTGTTAAAACAAGGTATTACAAAGGATACTTTAGTCATTCTGTATTCTGAAAATCCCTTGGCAGCATTCCGCGTTATGTGGGCTCTGCGTTGGGCCGGTGTAGAAGATGTTCGCATCATGAACGGCGGCATGAATGCTTGGACCAACAATGAATACCCCATTGACTCGAATGTCAATACGCCGCAACCGGCAACGGATTTCGGCACGTCACTTCCGGCTCATCCCGAACTGGACATCGAAACGGCACAAGAAGCTTATGCGGCTCAGCATCAAGGTACGAAGCTTATCTCCGTACGTTCTTGGGATGAATATCTCGGTAAGGTCAGTGGCTACGATTATATTCCCAAAGCCGGTGAACCGGACGGTGCTATTTGGGGCTTCGGCGGTACCGACTCGGGGAACTTGGCGGACTACTACGACCCGGACGGCTCTCTGCGTAATCCCTATGAAATCTTTGCACTTTGGGACGGTCAAGGCATTCACGAAGGAGACTCGCTTGCATTCTACTGCGGTACCGGCTGGCGTGCGGGCATTCCTTGGTTCCTCACCCAATTAGCAGGTTGGAAAAATGTTAAGGTATATGACGGCGGTTGGAATGATTGGCAAATGGATCCTTCCTTACCGACACTCCATATCGACCCGAACACCCAAAAGCCGGATGCTAAAAACGACTTCGGTATTACTCCGAAAACCGGTACTTCTTGCAAGAGCTAAGACGTAAGGTTGACTTGGTAATGTGTGAGGGAGGAGTACGAATGTATCTCCTCCCTTCTTTCGGTTTTCATAGATTTCTTATCTGTATCACTAGTATCTTAACCCAGAGTTCTATTACTTTTACATGAGGTGAGTTTATGAAAAAATCTGTTTTAGCATTATCCGTCTGTCTTTGTACCTCTCTTTTGTATGGCACGGTTTCCTATGCCGCCTCATCCGACGTAAAATCTCTCGATATGTCAGCTTTTAAAGCTGCTACAACGGCTAAGAACACAGTCATCGTAGATACACGAGACGACAGTGTATACAACGGTTTTAAGGAAAAGGGAGCTGACCGAGGAGGACACGTACCCAAAGCCGTTCAATTTACAACTGAATGGCTTGACAAGATTCAAGCCGATAAGTTCGAATCTTTTGCTGTCGATAAGGGACTTACAAAAGATAAAACCCTGGTTTTTTACGATATAGACCCGGTCCGTACGGAAAGAGTAGCGGCCGCCTTCGCGTCTCACGGCTATAAGGTAAATGTCTTCAATCAGTTTGTCGACTATACGAAGGATAAATCCAACAGACTGGAATCCTTTCCGAAATATCAGCTACTCGTATCACCGACATGGGTCAAAGACGTCTTGGACGGTAAGCGTGCTGAAACGTATAAAGGTGGGCCCGTCAAAGTCTTCCATGTGGCCTGGGGCGATATAGCACAGGCTGACGGCTACAAGGGACCCTTAACCCGGGGATAGGATACTACATGTACCCGGAGCTTTTCATTTTAACACGGATTGGATTGAAAATGGTCCTATTTGGAACTTGTCCGATCCGTCCGTCATTTTAGCCAACTTGTTGAAACAAGGAATTACGAAAGATACAACGGTTATTTTATATGCCGAACATCCCATGCCGGCCTTTCGTGTTCTCTGGGCCCTGTATTGGGCTGGTGTCGAAGACATTCGTATTATGAACGGCGGTATGGAGGCCTGGTGCCACCATAAGTATCCTATTGAAACAAAGGTGAATACACCGCAACCTGTCTCGACTTTCGGTACGACGATTCCGTCCCATCCCGAAGTAGATATTGCTACGGCACGGGAAGCCTACGAAGCACAAAAACACGGAACAAAACTCGTTTCTATTCGTTCTTGGGATGAATACGTCGGCAATGTTAGCGGTTATGACTATATTCCTAGAGCCGGTGAGCCTGCTGGTGCAATCTGGGGTTTCGGCGGTACGGATCCGAATAACTCGGCAGCATTCTACGACCCGGACGGAACCTTACGCAATCCCTATGAAATTTTCAATCTCTGGAAGGGTCAGGGCCTTCACAAGGGCGATTCCCTCGCCTTCTACTGTGGTACCGGTTGGGGTGCCGCTATTCCCTGGCTGATAACGAAGATGGCAGGCTGGCCGAATACAAAGGTATTCGACGGCGGCTGGAACGATTGGCAAATGGATATGACCTTGCCGGTACTGCATGTCGCTCCCGGTACAAAGCGACCGGATATGAAGAATGACTACGGTGCTATACAAAGTTCGGGAACTTCCTGCAAGTTTTAATTACATATAAGTACGCAAAAGACCGTAAGCTTAAAGCTTACGGTCTTTTCTATATCTCCTTACGCTCCCTCATATACGAGGTTGATAATTGTCAGCGTCGTTTCGCACGATTTAACAAGGGACGGAATGGACAGGAATTCATAGGGGGAGTGGAAGTTCATGCCGCCCGTAAAGTAGTTGGGCGTCAATATCCCCTTGGTGGAGATGAAGGACCCGTCCGTACCGCCGCGCATGGCAATGGTTTTGTGCGTAATGTTCAGTTTTTTCATGGCTTCGTAAATGTAATCGATGGCCTTGCCGTTTTCATCCGTTAAGGCGTCGCGAATGTTGCCGTACGTATCACTCATGTCGAGTTCAAAGCGAGCTCGAGGATATTTTTTAGCCATGTCGTCTACATACTTACGAATGCGTGCCTTCTTTTCTTCGTATTTCGCTTTGTCGTGATCGCGAATATTCAAGGTGACTTCAGCTACGGACTGGTTGGATTTCACGGCTTGGCACCAAATATAGCCTTCTTTTCCTTCCGTGCATTCCGGCGTTTCCGTTCTGTCGAAGAGATTCATAAAGTCTACGGCCAGAAGGGTCGGGTTGAGAAGGACTCCTTTGGCACTCATGGGATGAGCACTGACACCGTGAATGGTTACGACAGCCGTACCGGCGTTGAAGGTTTCATAAACAACTTCCCCCAGTTCGCACGAGTCGATGGTGTAGGCAAAGTCTACGGGAAAACGGGAGAAATCCATGTTTTTCGACCCGTAGAGGCCGCATTCTTCATCAGGTACGAAGGCTACGTAAATATCGCCGTGGTAAAGATTTGAGTCGCTTGCCAAGGTATGCAAGGCTGTCATGACATTGGCTATAGCCGCTTTATTATCCGAACCGAGGACACTCGTACCGTCCGTAACGACAATGTCCTGCCCTACATAAGGCTTTAATTCGGGATGCTCAGCCGCCTTCATGACCAAGTTTTTTTCTCGGTTTAAAACAATATCGCCACCGTCATAGTTTTCTACCGTATGGGCATGAACGACGGGCGACAAGTTGACATCTACCGTGTCCAGGTGAGCGCAAAAGCCGATGGCCGGTGCCGACTTTTTATTCGGACCCAGGCGTGCGGGAAGGCGTCCCGTAAGAACGCAGTATTCGCTTAAATGTAAATCGACAAGGCCGATTTCTTCACATTCTTTTTGTAAGAGTTTAGCCATGTCCCACTGCCCTTTTGTGCTGGGAACCTGCGTGCCGCCGTTCGGTTCACTTTGAGACGGTACTCCGATATAGCGGTAAAATCGTTCTGTTAAGTCTTGTGTTAAGTCTTTCATATTCTTTCCTTCTTTCATACACCGGGTACAGTATTTTCTATGTTAGAAGTGCTTTATGAAATAATGTTAGAACATTTGACGCGGATATACATAGTCTGCCTGGAAGCCCAAAGGAATACCGGCTGCCCAGAAGAGATACAAGGTAATGGTCAGAACGATGAGAAGTGCAATCGTATACGGAAGCATAAGGCTGCTCAGCGTACCGACACCGGTCTTTTTGTAGTATTTCTGGCAGTAAATGATGATCAAGGGATAAAAGGCAAACATGGGCGTGCATACGTTAACAGCCGAGTCACTAATACGAAATGCCGCCTGAGTCAGTTCGGGTGCAATACCGACGGACATGAGCATAGGCACGAAGATAGGCGCCAAAATGGACCACTTAGCCGAGGCGGATGTAATGAGCAGGTTCAGTAAGGCAACGAAGACGATGATACCGAAGACCGTAACCTGCGGCGGTAAGGCCAAGGATTTCAAGAATTCCGCACCGGCGATGGCAATGAGAGCCCCCAAGTTGGACGCACCGAAGGCATACATGAACTGGGCTGCAAAGAAGTAAAATACAATGAGCTGTACCAGTGTATGCGTAATGTCTTCCATAGACTTCGTAAAGTCCTTGGAGCTCTTAAAGCTGCCGCTCAAGATACCGAATACAATGCCCGGTACGGCAGCAAGCAGAAAGATAATGGCTACAATGGACTGCATGACGGGAGCCTTAAAGCTGGCAATGTTTCCCGCCGGGTCACGCAAGATAGAGTCTTCCGGCCAAAGAGCCGCAAAGAGTCCGACAAGCATCAAAATGAGAACAAAGGACGCAATGTAGAAGGCTCTGTTTTGCTTAGGCGTAATGACATCGATAGCATCTTCCGATACGTCAATATCCGCATCCAAGGGGCAAGCCTTACGGCACCACGGTTCGGTAATTTTTTCCGTTACCCACCAGCAAACGGCAATAACAGGCACTGTCGCCGCTAATGAGAAGAAGTAGTTACATAAAACATTGATTTCGTATGTCGGGTCGATGAGCTGAGCCGCCATTTGCGAAAATCCCTGGATAACCGGGTCGATGGCCGACGGCGTATAGTTGGCTGCAAAAGCTCCGGCAATACCGGCAAAGGAAGCCCCTACACCGGCCAAGGGATGCTTACCCGATGCGTAGAATAAATAAGCCGCCATGGGGATGATGATCATATAGCCGCTATCGGGAGCTAAATGGCTGAGCATACCGACGACGATGACAATAGGTGTTAAGAGAAACTTCGGTGTTACGGCCAAAAGCTTTTTCAGGCCCGTTGCAATAAAGCCCGACCCCTGTGCGACGCCGATACCCAAGGTCGCCACAATAACCATGGCCAAGGGGGGGAAGCCTGCAAAGTTGCTGACCATCTTAGTCAACAGGGTCGCCAGCGATTCGGGGGCCAGCATATTGGTAATCGTAATTTCTTTACCTGTTGTGGGATGAATGTATCCGAAATGAATTTGTGAGAATAAAGCCGATACGACACAGGTAATAACAAAGGCTGCAATAAACAGCATGGTAATGTCGGGAATACGGTTACCGATGCGCTCAATGGCGCCGAGTATACCGCCTGTCCCCTGCACTTGTACGGTGCTGTCGTTCGAGTTTTCTTGCGACATAACAGGTCCTCCTCTGTATAAAAACAAATGTGCACTTAAGTCAGTGCTTCTTTTATAGTAGTAGTCACGTATTTTCATGTCAATGTACTTTTATGAATATGCATATATTCCTGATACCTATACTATTACGACAACGTTGAGGTCCCCCTTTTCATCTTGATATACACCCTCATTCATGGTAAACTATTTTAGTACGACATATATGCGCCTATAGCTCAGGGGATAGAGCACCGGTCTCCGGAACCGGGTGCGCAGGTTCGAATCCTGCTAGGCGCACCATATTAAAAGGCTCACTACTCGGTTAGTGAGTCTTTTTTGAAGGAGCGTTCCATGGATAAGCGTGCTCGCGAACAACAGACAATGGAAGAAATGATTAAAATTTATTGCCACGGTCTTCACCATACCAAAAAAGGAACTCTCTGTCCCGTATGCACAAGTTTGCTTCAATATACAAGGGAACGAATCGCTCGTTGTCCTCATATGGAGACAAAGACCTTCTGTGCTTTTTGCAAGACTCATTGTTACTCACTGACACGACGTGAAGAAATTCGTGCCGTCATGCGCTACAGCGGTCCGCGTATGATGCTTACGGCACCGATAGCGACACTGCACCATTTATATCTGTCCATTCTGCATAAGCTGAAAAGTTCAAACCATAAAGATTAGCCCCCGAGCGAAACACAGATATACGAAAACCCCGACTCCTATGAGCCGGGGGTTTTATCGATTTCCTATAATTTTCGTTCAATGGCAATGGCCTTACAAATATCCGAAGCCGTATTCTTTCCTTCTCTATGATCGCTGGGCGTACGGGGAATAGAAAAGGTATAGCGACCGTCATGAAACTGCAGTTTAAAGTGAGGGCCTTCATCAATAACAGTAAATCCCAAGTCTTTTAATCGAGCCTGTTCACTGCTGCTCATGCGGCAGCCTCGCCCGAAGAGGTCGCGAATACTGCGAGCTATCTTTTCACCTTCACCGACACGCGGATTGGCTTGCAGTAAGTCTTCAATAAGCGTATAAGGGCGTGACGTTTCTTCATAGCGGTTCTTTACTTGCGACAAGATGCTGTAAAGAAGGTCATTAGTCTCACCGTCGTAGAAATCTCTTTCCTCGCCGCGGCAGTAGAAAGCCTCTCCTGCCGCACTGTCCGCCAATGAGGCCGTCATGGCATCCAAACGAGCACGCAATATATAGTTTTGGGAACTCAATTCTTCTACCTGCTGCTGGAGTTCTTTATTTTCCTGATCAAAGGCTTCCATGTACAGGTCCAGTTGTTCTTGTGCCTGAGTGCCCTCTCCGTGCAGACCTTGAAGGCTTTGCTTGGCCTTATGGCTGTTAACCTGTGTCCAGTTATAGTCGGATACGTCGGACCGAGTGATGAGCATACTCCAGATGTCGGCAATAATAGCGTCGGCCATGGCTTTACCGTCACGGTTATAGTCTGCCGGAGCGTGACGACGGTAATCGGTCGTGCCGGGAAAATAGATGCCGGCATAGCCGTTGTGCACGTTATTTTCATGTGTTCGTTCACGCAATACCCAAGACGTATTTTTGTCTGTTTCTACCAATACATGAGCCACGCCGCCAAGTTTTTTAGCCAAGTAATTCGGCGGGACAACGGTTCTGCCGTTTTCACCGACACTTAGATAGACAACGGGAAGACTGTAGTCGTCAGTACCGTTCATAACAGCTACAGCCATATCTACATAGCCTTCTTCAACAATGTAATACTCACTTTGAATGGCAAAAGGTCCGTCGTTACGGCAGTATCCGTTTTCCATACAGGTACGTACAATATATGGCTTGTTTCCTGACGGCAAATCTCGGGGCGTAAAGGAATCGACCATACGTTGCAGTTGAACTAAAAACTGTTTGGTACCGTCTTTGTCGATATAGATGCAATCACTTTGCCAACACTTATTACCCTCACGATCTTCCAAACGACAGGCCAGAACATCTACCTTAAGGTCCGTAAATGTTTTAAAAGAAACAGTCGTGTTTCCGCTTGCAAAGACCTTATCTCCGTCACTTATGGTATATTCCAGATTTTCAAATCCGTAATGAGGACTTCCCGTAATCCATTCTCTAATGAGTTCGATAATATTCTCTTTGGTTACCGACTCTTTAAGGGGTAATCGCGTACTGAATAAGAGCATGACCGTCACCTTTCCGTTTCTTTTCCGTCGTCTGCGGCTTGTATGCAGTCGTACATGTATTTGTATTGTATCTTATATGTAATACGTTTGTCATATTACTTGTACGAATATTCTCATATTCTTAAACAACGAAAGGCTATGCTCTTTTGAGCATAGCCTTTCGTTTATCTACTATGTAATTCTCGGTCCAGCTTTTGTAAGCGTGCAATTCGATCCTGTGTCGACGGATGGGTGCTAAAAAGCTTGGCAATCCCGCTACCAACTCCGGCAAAGGGGTTAATGATACACATGTGAGCCGTCGACTCCGTAGCGCCGGGCAATACTCTTCTGTGTGCATAGGCATCAATCTTCGCCAAGGCACTTGCCAATGCCAGGGGATCTCCCGTTAGTCTGCCGCCTGCGTCGTCGGCCATATATTCACGCGTTCTCGAAACGGCCAACTGAACCATAGTCG
>OBYJ01000358.1_pt1 | contig 28876 bp, 20 predicted proteins | sample 1495481 | NCBI WGS metagenome assembly OBYJ01 (sample SAMEA2580197, study PRJEB22360) | human gut metagenome | biome: human gut; feature: human-associated habitat; material: faeces | place: Denmark | collected 2008/2010
GCCGACGATCGCCCCGCGCGGTTGCAGCCCCACCGCCCCCCCCCGCCGCGACTGGACACAGGAACGGTTCATCGAATTCGTCAAGGCCGCTATCCAGGCGCATTGCCGTACGCCGTTCAAGGAGTCGACTTGGCGCAATCTGGCCGCCGGAATCCGCTTCGTGCAGGGTACGTTCGACGACCCGGAGGCCTTCGAGCGTCTGAGCGCCACCGTGCAGGAGCTTGACCGCGACCGCGGCACGCAGGGTAACCATGCCTTCTACATGTCGGTGCCGCCGCGGGCTTTCCCGCAGGTCGCCAAGCAGCTGGCCGCCTCCGGCCTGTCGCGCTCGTCCGAGGGCGCCTGGCGCCGCGTGATCATCGAGAAGCCGTTCGGCCATGATCTGGCCAGCGCCAAGGAACTCGACAGCGTGGTGTCCGAGGTGTTCGACCCGAGTTCCGTGTTCCGCATCGACCACTACCTCGGCAAGGAGACTGTGCAGAACCTGCTGGCCCTGCGCTTCGCCAACGCCATGTACGAACCGATCTGGAACGCCAACTATGTGGACCACGTGCAGATCACGATGGCCGAGGACATCGGCATCGGCGGCCGCGCCGGCTATTATGACGGCATCGGCGCGGCGCGCGACGTGATCCAGAATCACCTGCTGCAGCTCATGGCCCTGACCGCCATGGAGGAGCCGGTGAGCTTCACCGCCAAGGATCTGACCGCCGAGAAGACCAAGGTGCTTTCCGCCGTGCGTCTACCCAAGGATCTTGCCGCCAACACCGCGCGCGGCCAGTATGCCAGAGGATGGCAGGGATCGCATGAGGTGGTCGGCTATCTGGAGGAGAAGGGCATCGACCCCCGAAGCACCACCGAGACGTATGCCGCCATCCGTCTTGACATCGACACCCGCCGATGGGCCGGCGTGCCGTTCTACCTGCGTTGCGGCAAGCGTCTGGGTAAGCGTGTCACCGAGATCGCCGTGATGTTCAAACGCGCCCCGCACCTGCCGTTCGAACAGACCGCCGTGCGCGAACTCGGCAAGAACGCCATCGTGATTCGCGTTCAGCCCGACGAAGGCGTCACCATGCGTTTCGGAGCCAAGGTGCCGGGCGGCTCCACCATGGAGGTCCGAGACGTGAATATGGACTTCAGCTATGGTCGCTCCTTCACCGAGAACTCGCCGGAAGCCTACGAACGACTGATTCTGGACGTGCTGCTCGGCGATCCGCCGCTGTTCCCGACCACCGAAGAGGTGAACCTCAGCTGGGAGATCCTCGACCCGATTGAACGATTCTGGTCCACGCTCGGCCAGCCACAAGCCTATCGCTCCGGCACATGGGGCCCAACCCAAGCCGACGACATGCTGGCACGCGACGGACGCCATTGGAGGATGCCATGATCATCGACATGCCGAATACCCGCACCCGCGAAATCGCGCACAAGATCGAACAACTGCATGAGGAGCGCGGCGAATCGGCGACCGGCCGCGTACTGACGCTGCTGATCGCCACCGAGGACGCCGATCTGGAGCATGCGCTGGAGATCGCGAATTCGGCCAGCCGCGAGCATCCGTGCCGCGTGATCGCCGTGGTGCCGGACACCGATCCCGTCGCCCGGTCCGCCGATGGCGAGCCGGACGCGGCCGAAGCGGCCGCCGAGGTGAGCGCGGATCGCGACAATCCGGCCGTCGACCTGACCGATGGGCCGAACGCCCCGAGCGGCTCCAACCTGAACGCCCAGGTGCGGTTCGGCGCGGACGCCGGCGCGGGAGAGATCATCATCCTGCGCCCGCGCGGCGGCCTGATCAACCATCCGGATACGCTGGTCATCCCGCTGCTCGTGCCGGACGCGCCCGTAGTGGCGTGGTGGCCGACCACGCCGCCGTCGAACCCAGCCAAGGATCTGATGGGGGCGATGGCCCGAAGCCGCATCACCGATGCGTTGCATTCCAACAACCCTGAGGCCACGATCGAACGTCTGCGCCGCAATTGGACGCCGGAAGACATCGACTTGTCGTGGACCAGACTGACCGTCTGGCGCGCGATGCTTGCCTCGATGCTCGACCAGCCACCGCACCTGCCCATCACTGCTGCCAAGGTGACCGGCAAGGCCGACTTCCTGCCGATGGAACTGCTGTGCGCATGGCTGCACCTCAAGCTCGGAGTGCCAGTCGAAACCGAATTCGTACCCGATGCCGAGGCTGTGACCGGCGTGTACCTGACCCGTGAGGACGGTGTGATCTCGCTGGAACGCCCGTATGAGGACCAAGCGCTGATCTCGATGCCCGGCCAGACTCCGCAGGAAGTATCCGTGCCGATGCGCACCATCGAGGACTGTCTGACCGAGGAACTGCGCCGCATCGATCCCGATGAGATCTACGCCGAGGTCATCAACGAAGGCTGGGATCTGATTCGTCACTGAAGTCGGTAGAACCGTTGCCACAGCGGCGTTGGCATGAGTTCGGCAATTGTGGTCGAGCCATGCCAACGCCGTTGCTCATCGTTTCCTACCTCATGCGATGCCGAAGCTCATGACCGCGGAGTAATAAAGTGACATATGCGATGTCGCACAATGTACATTGTGTTGTCAACTGACAACACATTTCATTGCTGCAAATGGCTGGATTCCCGGCATGCCACCCGTATTATGCGTTGTCAACTGACAACACAATCCACATTGCAAAGTACGACACATACCCCATATAAGGACCATGCATGGCAACTCGAAAACTCATTGTGTATCCGAATAAAGATCTGATGATTCAGGCTGGCGCGCAACGTTTTGTCTTGGCGCTACTCGATTTGCTCGCCGAACGATTGCCTGATGGCACGCACCGCACGCGCGTGGATGTGGCGCTGTCTGGCGGTTCGGCCGCGCAGCCGTTGGGCTTGGTGCTGAGCGATCCGCTGGCTGATGCGATTGATTGGTCGCGCGTGCATTTCTGGTGGAGCGACGAACGCTTCGTGCCGGCTTACGACACCGATCGCAATGCTTTGGAGGCCCGTCGCCTGCTGCTTGACCAGCTCGTGGCCAACGGCAAGCTGCCGGAATCAAATATCCATGAGATGGCGGCCGACGTTCGTTCCGCCGACGAGATCGCCGATGTTATGTCCGATGCCGACAGCGCCGACGATTCCGTTCGCGCCGCCGCCGATGCCGCGAATGATGCATTGCTGGACGCCGCCGCCCGCGATTATGGGGCCGAACTCATCCGTGAGCTTGGTCCGGAACCGGTAATCGATCTGATGATTCTCGGCATGGGACCGGACGGTCACTATGCGTCGCTGTTCCCTGGTCACGATGAGGTCAAGGTTACCGATAGGCTCACCGTGGGTGTGAACCACTCCCCCAAGATGCCGCCGCTGCGTGTTTCATTGACCGCGCCGCTCATCGCACGTTCACGCCATACGTGGTTCTTCGCCGCCGGTGCCGGCAAAGCCGAATCGCTGGCCCATGTCTTCGAGCAGCCCAACAACCCGGATTACCCGTCCTCCTACGCCAACGGAGTGGACGAGTTCACCTGGTTCTCCACCGAAGAAACCGTCACCGAGTTGTGATGGCGCCTCCTGTGGGCCGGACCCTGAATGAGGGGCCCGGCCCACAGATTGTCGCAGACGCTCAAGCCTGCTGTTCCTCGGGCTGGCCTTCCTGCGCCCAGAGGGTGTGGAACACGCCGGGCTTGTCTACGCGGCCGTAGGTGTGGGCACCGAAGAGATCACGCTGGGACTGGGTCAGAGCGGTGGGCAGGCGCTTGGAGCGCAGACCGTCGTAGTAGGCCAGGGAGCTGGAGAACACCGGGGTCGGGATGCCGGCCTCCACCGCGCGAACGATCACGCGACGCCATGCGTCCTGCGATTCGCCGATGATTTTCTCGAAGTACGGATCGAACAGCAGGGAAGCCGGCGGGTTATCGCCCTTGAAGGCCTCGGTGATGCGGTCGAGCAGGAACTGGGCGCGAATAATGCAGCCGCCACGCCAAATGCGGGCCACTTCGGACAGGTTGATATCCCAGCCGTATTCCTTGGCACCGTCCTGAATCTCGTTCAGGCCCTGAGCATAGGCCACGACCTTGGACGCGAACAGGGCTTTGCGCACGTCCTCGATGAACGCGGCCTTGTCTTCTCCCGCCAGATCGATCGTCTTGTCCGGGCCGGCCAGACCTTCCTTCTGAGCGTCTTCACGCAGCTCACCGTGCGAAGACAGTGCACGAGCGAACACGGCTTCACCGATGGCAGCCACAGGAGAACCAAATTCCAGACCAGTCTGCACGGTCCACGTACCAGTCCCCTTCATGCCGGCATGATCCACGACCACGTCCACGAACGGCTTGCCGGTCTCGGCATCCTTGTGGTGCAGGATCTGGGCGGTGATCTCGATCAGGTAGGAGTCGAGATCGCCCTTGTTCCACTCCTCGAACACGTCGCCGATCTCTTCGGCGTCCATGCCGAGTCCACGGCGAAGAATGTCGTACGCCTCGCCGATCACCTGCATGTCGGCGTATTCGATGCCGTTATGCACCATCTTGACGAAGTGGCCGGCGCCATCGGTGCCGATGTGGGTCACGCACGGCTCGCCGTTCACCTTGGCGGCGATGGATTCCAGAATCGGCCCCAGGGTCTTCCAGGATTCCACGGTGCCGCCGGGCATCAGGGACGGGCCGTTGAGCGCGCCCTCCTCGCCGCCGGACACGCCGCAGCCCACGAAGTGGAAGCCCTTAGCACGTACTTCCTTCTCACGCTTGATGGTGTCCTTGAAGAAGGAGTTGCCACCGTCGACGATGATATCGCCCGGTTCGAACACCTCTTCCAGCTGCGCGATGGTCGCGTCGGTCGGAGCACCGGCCTTGACCATGATGATGGCGGTACGCGGACGCTTCAGGGACGCGGCAAACTCTTCGAGCATTTCGGCCGGCACGAAGTCGCCTTCGGCGCCATGCTCGTCCATGAGCTTCTCGGTACGCGAGTAGTGACGGTTGAACAACGCCACCGTATTGCCATGGTGCGCCAGATTACGCGCCAGATTGGAGCCCATTGCGGCCAGTCCGATCACACCAATGTTTGCTGTAGCTTCGGCCATGTGCCTTGCCTTTCGTTTGATTGTCCCATCGTCATCACGCGCGTCACAAAACAGCGCATCAGCGGAGGGAATCATTCCTTCAACGCTTGAAAGTGTATCCCGCTTATCACCCACGCACGAGGGCTGTCTTAGGTCTACGCACCTTCTGCCCGCGAAGCGTAATTACTTGCCATTCACATGCGCCCGGCCTTGGAGGGATCGATGTGCATGGTCTGGAAACGGTTGGCCATGTACGCATCGCCATACCGTTCACTGAACCACACCGCGACCGGTGAATTCTGCGGTTGGCCGGCCATGCGCCCGTACCAGCAGTCCAAGGCCATCAGCGTGAAGGCGATGTCGATCACCATCAGCACCGCGCATACGGCGGTCAGCGAATACCGCACCTTCCAGGGAATGCGGTTGATCAGGGCGAGCAGTCGCGGCAGCAGCCATTTGACCCACGCCACGCCGATCAGACCCCAGAAGAACATGAACAGGCCCGAGGTGCGCCCGTCGATCGACAGCCATCGGCCGGTGTAGTCCCACGCGGTGATGCCGAAGGCCGCCTCCATGAACCAGCTCGTGCAGTATTCGAACGCGCCGCCAATCACCGCCGAGGCACAGAAGATCAGGAACGGGTTCGCTTTCCACAGGCGGTTCAGGCATACGGTCACCAGCACCGCGCCACAGCCGTAGATCGGCGAGAACGGCCCCCACAGCAGGCCTGCACGGTCCTGAAGTTCGCCGTTGTACAACGCCATGTGATAGATCGTCTCCATGATCAGACCGAATACCGAGGCGATGGTGAACAGCCAGAAGATGTTGAAGAAGTCCAGTGCGATGTAGCCTTTGCCGGACTGGTCGCGGCCCAGCATGCCGGCCGCCACCGCCGATTCATAATCATCGCGATCGTCCATGCGTTTGAGTGCGCGCTGCAGGCGCCGTTCCTCGCTCAGGGAGGGGTCGGCGGTCACCGAAATCACGACGAGAATAATCATCTGAATCAGCGGCAGCAGCAGGTTGAAGCCAAGGCCGGTCAGGGCCAGCGACAGCATGCCGTCGGCCAACGTCAACGGCATCAGCACGTAGGTCCAGCGCGCGGCATACCGGCGATGGTTGCGCAGCAGCATCACGCCGAACACGATCAGGCAGACGGCGCTGACCACCAGCACCACCGCGCGGACCGCGGACAGGATGAAGGTCAGGCTCATCGCATCGACGTGCACATGACCATCCAGAATCTCGCGCACGGCATAGAGGATGGAAATCACCATAATCGGCAATGTGGCGAGTCCGTCCAGCAGCACGACCGCGCCATAGATGCGCGCCAGAATCGGTAATCGCTTGGCGTTCAGGTTCAAGCCGGCGTCGTCCAATTCGACGGCCACCAGATCGGCCACGACTGCGGACTCGGCGTCACGGTTCTCTCGCGTCTTGCCAAGGGTAGCGGCCGTGCCATCGTCCTTGAATTCAACCATGGTTTCCTCCCCACATAGCGTCCCCTTACACTATCACCCGATTGCAGTTTTGCCGAACTTGATGGACGGCCGGCACAGGTTCTGACACTTCCGGCAACTCCAGCTCCGACCAGTCATCCAGCCAGAACGAGCAGTCGGCCATCGATGGCCAATCCGGCACCATCGAAAGCTGATACAACGGTTTATCCATGGGGCGGTAGCTCTCTCATGAGGCGGTAATTACCCCATGGGGCGGTTAGCCCAAAACCGCATTCCGCGGAATAAAGCCATTTTAAGCCACCGCCCCATGGGGATTTCACCGCCCCATGGGCCACTTACCGCCCGATGAAGGTTTTACCGCCCCATGGAGGGCAGCCTCACACCAACACACACAGCACCCCAGCCCACAGCACCCCAGCCACAAAAATTAGGCATAATGCCCAGCGACGCACGATAAGCCGCTGGGCAGCGGCGTTATTCCGCCAAAGACATCATCAATCACCCCATTGATCTCCGGCAGCCGTATTACGCTACTACAACCGTAGCGCTACGATTAACGTATCGCTACGGAAAACGTAGCAACCAAGCAACACCAAGCTCCGGAGGTATCAGTGGGCAATATCTTCAAGGTCCTCAAACGCGACTTCCTGCGCCTGTTCAAGGTGCCGGCCGCATGGGTGATCCTGTTCGGCATGGTGTTTATCCCGCCACTGTATTCGTGGTACAACATCGTCGGCTTCTGGGACCCGTACGGCAATACCAAAGGCATCACCGTCGCCATCGCCAACAATGACGACGGCACCGACAACGCGCTCATCGGCAAGCAAAACCTCGGCGATCAAATCGTCAAGCAGCTGAAAAGCAACGACCAGCTCGGCTGGACCTTCGTCACCGAAGCCGAGGCCATGGACCAGGTGGAATCCGGCAAGGCATACGCAGCCATCATCATCCCCAAAGACTTTTCCAACGATCTCGCCGGCGTGGTGACCGGCGGCAAGAGTCGGCCCACTCTGGAGTATTACGTCAACGAAAAAGCCAGCGCCATCGCCCCCAAAGTCACCGACGTCGGCGCGTCCACTGTGGACCGCACGGTCAATTCCACATTCGTCTCCACCGTATCCAAAGTACTTACCGAAGTCATCAATACGGTTGGCGGCAAAGTCATCAGCACCGAAGACACCACCAAAGCCAAGGCCCTCACGGCCCTTGCCGAGGCCTCCGGCGATGTGCAGCACACACGCAGCACCATCGCCAAGCTCACCACCAAACTCACCGATACCCCAGAGCAGACACGCACCGCACGTCAGGCGCTGGACGACGCGCGCACACTTGGCATCGACACCGCGGAAGGCCTGGCCGGCGTCTCCACCCTGATCGGCACTACCCAGACCAGCCTGAACGGCTTCGTCACCTCCACGTCCGAAGCGCTTGACCAAGGCTCAAGCCTGCTGAGCCAAGCCGCAGCACAGGCCAACCAAAGCGTGGGCACGGTAGCCGGAACCATCAGCGCCGCCAATCAGCAGGTAGACGGACTGATCAATACGGCGGAAGACATCAACCAAGCGAACGCCGACATCATCGACCAACTCAAAGGGCTGCCGAACGCCGATCGAGAACCGCTGCAATCCGCCATTGCCACACTGGAAAGCCGCAATAGCGAGCTTGCCGGCGCACTGGGCAACCTCGATAGCCTGAACACCACTATCGGCAATGCCTCCACAGACACCGCCGGATTGGCGCAGCATCTCAATACCGCCACCCAAACCACGGTGCGCGAGGCCAATACCGCTCGCGGCACCATCATCTCCGGCACCATTCCTCAGCTCAACACCGGCCTCAACACCCTCAGCTCGACCGCCAACACTCTGTCGACCGGCATCACGTCGCAAGGCTCACTCATCGATCAGTCGAAGCACACCCTCGACCAACTCGACAAAGCCGCCTCCACCACGGTGACCGCGCTACGCGACACCGATAAGGCGCTGTCCGGCATGCAAACCAAGCTCGATACGCTGACCACCGACATCAAAGCCCTGAGCATCTCCAGTTCACTCAGTTCCCTGATCGGCACCGACGGCAAACTGGATGCCGCCACAATCGCCGACTTCATGCTCTCCCCCACTGTTATCAGCGAACGGGCCGTCTACCCGGTCGCCTCCTATGGTTCCGGCATGGCACCGCTGTTCACCACCCTGTCTTTGTGGGTGGGCGCGTTCGTGCTCGTGGTCATTCCCAAACTCGAAACCGACGACGAGGGCATCGACGATCTCACGCCAACCCAAGGCTATCTCGGCCGTTTCCTGTTGCTGGCCACGCTGGCCGCCGTCCAAGGCCTGGTCACGGCCATCGGCGATCTTGTCATCGGCATTCAATGCGCGAGCGCCCCGGTGTTTCTGCTCACCTGCGTCATCACCTCACTGGTGTATATGTCGGTGATTTTCGCCCTCTCCACCACGTTCATGCACGTGGGCAAAGGCGTGTGCGTGGCGCTGGTCATTCTGCAGGTGCCGGGCGCCTCCGGCCTGTACCCGATTGAAATGATGCCCGCGTTCTTCCGCGCCATCTACCCGCTGCTGCCGTTCACCTATTCGATTGACGCAATGCGTGAAACCATCGGCGGCTTCTACGACGGCCACTGGTTCGCCTATATCGGCAAATTGCTGGTTTTCGCGGTTCTGGCCTTTGCGCTTGGCCTCGGCGCCCGGCCGAAACTGGCCAATCTCAACCGCCTGTTCGCGCGGGAAATCAAGGAAAGCGACATGATTATCGGCGAGCCGGTGCACCTGCCCGGCAGCGAATACCGTGTCACTCAGGCCATTGCGGCACTGGCCGACCGCGACGAATACCGTCATGCCATCGAACGTCGGGCCGCCAAATTCGCCTACCAGTATCCCCGGCTGCTGCTGGGTGCGCTTATCGCCGGATTTGTGGTGCCGGCCGCGCTCATTATCGTGTTTGCGCTGACCACCAGCGAGAAAATCGTGGTCATGGGCACATGGCTGGCATGGGTGCTCATCATCATGGGCTTCCTGATGGTCGTGGAATTCATGCGCGATTCCATCCGCCGCCAAACCGAGCTCGGCAACCTCTCCGACGAGTCGATCCGCGCCATGCTGTACGGGCATAAGGCCAAGCGTCGCGACACCTCCGCCGAACGCCACGAAGAAGCGGACCCGAGCGCCGCCGTTATCGCAATCATCCCCACTATTCCGCCGACCAAGGAAGGCAGGCACGCACGATGAACACCATGTGGAAACTGTTTACCGGCGACATCAAACGCCTGACCAGCAACGTGGTCTCCATCATCATCGTGATCGGCTTGGTGATGATTCCCGGCCTGTTCACCTGGTTCAACGTGGCCGCATGCTGGGACCCGTTCTCGAATATGAAGAACCTGAAATTCGCGGTGGCGAATGTGGATGAGGGGTATCGTTCCGACCTGATCCCGATGAAAGTCACGGTCGGTGATCAGGTGGTGAACGCGCTGCGCGCCAACAGTCAGCTCGATTGGACGATCACGTCCAAAGCCGATGCCGTCGAGGGCGCACGATCCGGCAAATACTACGCGGCCATCGTAATTCCGAAGTCGTTCAGCAAAGACATGATGACCTTCTTCTCCGACGATGTGCAGCATGCCGAACTGACCTATTACCGCAACGAGAAGAAGAACGCGCTGGCACCGAATCTGCTCAACGAGGGCACGGACGAGGTGGCGGCGGAAATCAACACCACGTTCGCCAAGACCATCACTTCGGCAGGGCTGGAAATCGCGTCTTCGCTGGCCGATCAGCTGTCCAAGCCCGAGGCCAAAGAGCAACTGAATACCTTCAACGCCAATATCGCCGATTTCGCCACACGGCTTGACGATACGGCGGATTTGCTTGGCACATACAGCGCATTGACCGATACGGCCGGCGCCTTGCTCGACACCTCGAACTCGCTGATCACTCAGGTTTCCTCTGCCGCCAAACAAGGGGGCAAGGATCTCGCCAGCGCCAAGCAGGGAGTCACCGACGCGGTCGGAGCCCTGGGCACCACCGCTGACGCGATGAGCAGCGCACTGGACGCGAGCGCCTCCAGTTTCGGCGCGGTGTCCGATTCCATAGACAAGCTGTATTCCGACGCGAATGATGGTACCACCACGGCCGCCGACGAATTGGACCGTCAAGCCACGGCCATTGGCAAGCAGACGGAGAAATACACTGAAATTCGCAACACGTTGGCCGGCATACTGGGCAACGACTCATCCATCATCACGGCGATTGACCGTTCAATCGCACGGCAGAACAGGCTGCGGCAAGCGCTGAATACGGCGGCGACCGATATTCGCCAAGGTAATCAGGACGCGCAGGATCAGCATGCGCAGGTCAAGGATCTGGCCGATCAAGCGCAGAACAGTATCGCCAATATCAAGTCGGATTTCACGGCCACGGTGAAACCGCAAATCGACTCCCTGTCGTCCACCGTCTCTGACGCCTCCGGCATACTGAGTTCCGGCGCCACCCAGTTGGACTCCACGCTCGGCGACCTGAAAAGGACTTCCGACGACGCCAGTGATATGCTCAGCGACGCTCGCACCACGTTGGACAAGGTGTCCGGCAAACTGCGTTCCGCCGGTGCCGAACTGGCTTCGTTCAACAGCACACTGAGCGACGCACTAAACAGTGGCGATATGAGCATGGTCAAAGAGGTGCTGGGCAATGATCCCGAAACGCTGGCCAGTACGTTGGCCGCGCCGGTGCAGCTCAGGCGCAAGGCCGTATTCCCGGTGGCGAATTTCGGTTCGTCGATGGCGCCGTTCTACACGCTGCTGCCGCTGTGGGTGGGCGCGCTGCTGATGGTGGTGACGCTGAAAACCACCGTGTCTCGCCGGACGCGCAAAGCCTTGGGCGATCCGCGCCCGCATCGGCTCTTCCTTGGGCATTACGGGGTGTTCGCGCTGATTGCGCTGCTGCAATCCACGGTGTCGCTCGGCGGCGATCTGCTGTTCCTGCGCGTGCAGGCCGTGCATCCGCTGCTGTTTATGTTGTCCGGATGGCTGGCCTCGCTGGTGTTCTCGTTCTTCACCTATACGATGGTGGTGAGTTTCGGCAATGTGGGTAAGGCAATCGGCGTGCTTATGCTCATCGTGCAGATTTCGGGTGCGAACGCTGCCTACCCGGTGCAGATGTTGCCCGACTTCATCGCCAAAGTCAGTCCGTTCTTGCCGCTCACCCATGCGGTGACGATGATGCGTGCGGCCATCGCCGGCATCTACGACATGGATTACTGGCGGGCCGCCGGAATGCTGCTGGCATTCGTGCCGCCGCTACTGTTGCTTGGACTGTTGCTCAGGAAGCCACTGGTGCGGTTCAACCAGTGGTATGTAGCCAAAGTCGAGAGCACTAAAGTGCTGGGCTAGTAGGTATTATCCGGGGGTTGCCTACAAACGGCATGGACTTACCACCCTCAGTCTGGCTTTGCCAGCCAGCTCCCGCCAACGGGAGCGTACGGGAGCATATTTCGAAGAGAAGAGATGACGGAGATGACAGGTACGACGGCGACACCGCGCGGTGAGCGCACGCGCGAGGCGACGGATCGCAAGCTCATGCGAGCCACGCTGCAGATTGCGGTGGACCGCGGCATCAGCGGCGTGACCATCGAGGAGGTGGCCCGGCGCTCCGGCGTGGCCAAAACCACGATTTACCGTCGATACCATAATGCCGACGAGCTGCTGCGCGAGATCAGCGCGATGTATCTGGCCATCCCGGATTCCGACCCAGTGCCCAGCCCCACGCGTGAGCATTTCACGCAACTATTGCAGCGATTGGTCGATTGGGTGCGCGACAACGACATCGACGTCAAGCGCGTGGGCATTGTATTGTCCAGCGAGGCCGAGTTCTTCCAGCACATCGTCGACCAGGTGGTGACCCCGTGGCTGGAGCATGTGGGGGCGTTCCTCAAGCAGGGAGTCGCGCAGGGCGTGTTTCGCGAGGACGTTGACGAGAAGTTGCTGTTGTCCACGATTATCGGGTCTTTGGTGGCGTATGAGGCCATCGAGGGCAAAGCGATGGACGACGACACCGCCTGGGCCTCGCGCATGGCCGATCTGCTGTGGCCAGCATTGCTGAAGTAGCGGTCTTACTCCTGAATCGAAGCCTCCTGGCGGGCGACTTCGAGGGCTTTGTTGAAGGCGTCGGAGGTCCAGCTGGCGCCGGCGACCTTGTCCACTTTGAGTCCCTTCAGGGGCTTGCCGTCCACTACGCCGTTGATGGCTTTGGCGAAGTCGTCCTGATGGTTCTTGGAAATCGTGGTGAACGGGTGCCCAATGATTTTGACGGTCTCGACGTTGCCGTCCTTGATGGTCAGATGGACGTCGATGGAATCCTCGCCGACCGGGCCGTACTGGCCGTTGATCGAGTAGTTGCCGTCCTTGTAGTTGCCGGTGTCCTTCTTGTCGGACGTGGTGGTGGACGGGTCGTTGTGCGATGAGCCGGAATCGGAGCCGTCGGAGCTATCGGAGCCGTTCGACGGGGATTGCGACTGCTCTTCCTGCGACTTCTCGGTCTCGCCCGAGTTGCCGGCGTACGCATCGTCCATCGGCGTGGCCTTGGATTCGCCGCACCCGGCCAGCAGCGCGCCAGCCACGACCAGTCCGGCCGCCGCCAGTGTCGCGGATTTCTTCAACGTATTCTTTTCGGTCATATTCACGCTCCTTAAGCCCCCTCTGACGAGGGGGCTGTCAGCGAAGCTGACTGGGGGAGAGACCATCAGCTTGCCATGTATTCCTCACATACTGCTCGATGCCCCTGACGGCCCTACTCCTCGCCGCCGGTTTTCGCGGCCTTGGTGGGGTCAGCGAAACCAATGGCGGTCTCGCCGTTCTGCGCGCCCTCGACCTGTGCACCCGTGGAGGCGGGCTTGCCGCCGGCCGCCTCGTAGACCTTGCGCGCATCCTCGTCATTCCACTTCTCACCGACGAGCACGCCATGGTTGAGCATGATCTCGCGCTGCGCGCAGCTGGCGACAAGCGCATCGTGGGTGACCACGATAATCGTGGTGCCCTGCTCGTGCAGCTTGCGGAACAGGTCGAGCACGATTTTCTCGTTCTTCTCGTCGAGGTTGCCGGTGGGCTCATCGGCCAGAATCAGCTTCGGGTCGTTGATCAGCGCGCGGGCCACGCACACGCGCTGCTGCTCGCCGCCGGAGAGCTGGCCGGGCAGGTGGTGGGCGCGGTCCTTCAGGCCGACCTTTTCCAGCGCCTCCATGGCCTGCTTCTCATCGACCACCGAATGGTAGTACTGGGCCACCATCACGTTTTCCACGGCGGTCAGGTGCGGCACCAGATAGAACTTCTGGAACACCAGTCCGATGAGGTTCTTGCGCACGTCGGCCAGCTGCGTGGCGTTCAGGTCCTCCAGCTTGCGGCCTTCCAGCTTCACGGAGCCCTTGGAGGGCGTGTCCATGCAGCCGATCATGTTCATCAGCGTGGTCTTGCCTGAGCCGGAGGAGCCGACGATGGCGAGCCATTCGCCTTCCGGCACGGTCAAATTGAGGTCGTCCACGGCATGCAGGTCGCCGTAGATCTTCGAGATGTGGTCGAGTTCAAGTAGCATGACGTTTCTCTTTCTTTATTCTTCGCGAAGCACGACGGCGGGGTCGATGCGGGTGGCGCGGTGGACGGGCGGGATGGAGGCGACGATGGCGACCAGCGCGCTGAACAGCACGGAGATCAGCGCCAGCCACCAGTTGAATCCGATGGAGCGTTCGAACACCGCCACGCACAGCCAACTGGCGAGTCCGTAGCCGATTGCGGTGCCGATGAGGCCGCCAATCAGGCCGTAGAGCGATGATTCGATGTAGAACTCGGTGCCGATGGCACGCGAGCTGGCACCGAGGGCCTTGCGCAGGCCGATCTCGTTGCGTCGCTGCGAGACGATCGAGCTGATTGTGGTGCCGACGCCGACGAGCGTCAGCACCAGCACCACCAACGAGACGATCCAGAACAGCGTCTGCAGCATGGTGATGATGCGGGTGTCGGAGGCGGTGATCTTGGTGACCTGCTGCGCCTTGACGTGCATGGAGGTCATGTCGTTGATGCTGGACACCAGGCCTGCGAGGTCGCTGGAGCCGGCCGAATACTCGATGACGTCCACGCCGCGCGTGATGCCGGTGAGCTTGTTGACGTCGGCGTTGGTGGCGTAGATGATCGAGTCTTCGCTGCCGCCGGTGTCCACGATACCGGCAACGCGGAATTCGGTGCCGGAGGTGTCCATGATGTCACTGGAGACACGGCCGTCTTTGGTTTGCTGGTCGATCGAGGAGTTCGACGAAGTGCCGTTGGCGCTGGCGTTATCGGATGCACGGTAGCCGATGGTGATGGCGGAGCCGATTCTCAGGCCGATGGCGTCGGCGATGTCACGTCCGACCAGCACCTTGCCGTCGGTCGGCCACGAGCCATCGACCACCCAGTGATGGTTGAGGTTCTTGACCTGCGCCGCGTTCACGCCGGCCATCACGTACGGCGAGGCGTTGACGCGCACGTTCTCGTATCGGTAGGTGGCGTATTTCGCGGAACCCTTGGCCTTGACCATTTCAGTGGTGTGCTGCACCATCGCCTTGTCGATGCCGGCCTTGCCGTCGGCATTGGTCGATTCGGTGGGTGTGACAATCAGGTTCGCGCCGTACGCGCGCATCTCCTCGTTCATCTGCTGCGGCACGGCGAGGCAGATCATCGCCAGGCAGAACAGTGTGGCCGCGCCGACCAGCGACGCCACCACAGCCATCACCGCACGCGAACGCCGGCGGAACACGGCGCTGAACAGCATTCTGAAGAACATACCGGTGTTGGTCATCGGTTTCCTCCTTCCACACCTACGTAGATAAACTCAGCGACCATGGAGCACCTCCGCAGGCTTGAGGTTCAGAATCGAACGAATCGATGAGGCGGACGCCAGCAGCACGGTGACGGCCAGCAGCACGAACACCAGCGCGAACACCATCGGCCGCATCGTAATGCCGGAACCGAACACCACCCGTCCTATCAGCTGGGCCACGCCGGAACCGAGCAGCGCGCCCACAATCGCGCCCAGCAGCGAGATTGCCGCCGTTTCGGCCAGCATCAGACGGGATACCGCGGCATCGGTGGCACCAAGCGCCTTGAGCAACGCCAGCTCGCCCGACCGTTCGCCGATCGAGGCGACCATCAGGTTGGCCACGGCCACGGCTGCGGCGATCAGGCTCAGCACGGTCATCAGAATCATCACGGCCTGCGTCTTCTGCAGCACATTGCCCTGCAACGCGGCCACCTGGCGCACCTGCTTGGCCACCGCGCCCGGAATCACCTCTTCGATCTGGTAGGCAATCGAGCTCGGGTAGGCGGTGCAGTACCAGGTCTCCCATTCCTCCTGGCTCAGCGCGGCCGGATTCGCGGCGGCCTTACGGGCCAGGTCGTTCTCCGGCGTGGTCAGGGCCTTGACCTCGATTTTGTCGACCGAATCGGGCAGGTCGGCGAACACCTGGGCCGTGGAGGAGGCGATGTAGAGCGAGCCGTTGTCCTCGTCGCCGGAATCGTAGACGCCGGTGAGCTTGATTTTCTGCTCGTTCTTCTTGCCCGAGGCGGTGGTCTTGTTGAGGGTGATGGTGTCGCCGGTGGTCACACCGAGTTCGGAGGCCAGCGTCTTGCCGATCACGCCCTGATCGGAATCGTCCTTGGGCCACTTGCCGTCCAGCTGCCACCACGAGCGCATGCCTTCCACGCCCACGACGGTGGTCTCGCCGGTGGAAATCTTGAGGTCCTTGTTGAACCACGTGCCGACGACCGGCACGTTGGTGCCGTTCACCATGGCGTGGATGTTGAGCTGCGGCGCGAAGTTGGTGATGTTGAACGACCAGAAGATCGTCTTGATCTTGGCCGCGTCCGACTCCTTCAGAAAGGCGGTCGGGTCGCTGGTGGACGCCGCACCGCCCGACTCGGTGTTGTACAGGTCGGAAACGACCGCGTCCGCCTTGGGCTGCACGGTGATGTTCGAACCGTAGGTGGACAGCTCGGCGTTGAGCTTGTCACCCACGTCGAACACGACGCCCAGCATCGATACGGACACGGTCGCCGACAGGCATACGGTCAGCGCGATAAGCAGGCGCCGGCGCAGCTGTCGGGTGAACGAGCGAGTAATCATACGCAGAAAGAACATGATTCTTGCCTCCTGCCTGACTCACTGGAAGTGGGCGCTCAGCGCGTCCAGATCCGTAGTTTGAATGGTGATCTTGCCGTGGCCGGTCTTGTACGGGAATGGTATCGGGTTGCAGCCACCCTTGAAGCCGATGGTCGCCAGGTTGATGGCCACCTCGCACTTCTTGCAGATGATCTTGCCGTCCTTCTCGTAGTAGCCGGCGTCACCGCAGTTCTCGCAGGCGTCCAGGCCGATGCCGTACGCGCCACCGTTCTTTCGGATGATGATGAAGCGCATGACGGTGCCGTCCTTGGCCTTGTATTCGAAGCGGTGCAGGTGGCCGTCCTCGACCTGGCTGAAGGGAATGGTGGCCACGCCGTCCTTGAGCGAGTAGGCTTCCGGCGGCGAAAGGGCGATGGTCGGATGGGTCGCGGCGACGCCGACGGTGAGGGTCAGCGTGACGCCGATCATGGCCACGAGGCTCCAGACGGCGGAGGCCACGGCGCGGCGGCGGAACGCCTTGTGCTTGCGGCCGATGGCTTCGTTCGCGCCGGTCAGCGGCATGCGGAAGCCGGCCACCACGGAGGCGACGGCCGGAATCAGGAACACGAACGCCTGGGCCATGATCATCCAGCCGTTGTGGTTGATCGACCAGGCGAGGGCCACGAATCCCGTGTGGCCCATCGGGAAACCGCGTGCCTGCAGGATCTGCATGACACCGGTCAGGTGCCGGACGAACAGAATCGCCAGCACCGCGAGCACGGCGGCGGTGAACGAGGCACGCACCGCGGTCGAACGCATCGTGCGGAAGATCGCGGCCACGATGATCGACATGGCCAGGCCCAGCGCGAAGCCGAGCGCGCGCAGCAACATGTCGGATGTGAAGATCGGGTCGCCGGGCTCCACCCAGATGGTCAGCTGCAGGATCACGTCCGGCAGCGCGTAGAACAGGGTGAGCGCGATGTCGATGGCGGCCACGGCGTTCGCAATGTGCATGAACACCTTGTGCTGCTGCCAATTGGTGGTGATGCGGCGTGCGAACACCACCACGACGATGGTGAGGATGTCGGCAATGATCGCGCACCACAGCACCGGATAGTTGACGAACGTGCGCTGGTTGATCACGGCCGAGGCGCGCAGGCCGGCGAATGTGATAGCGGCGATCAGGCCGACGGTCAGGCCGATGAGACGCCAATGCGAGCTTATCGGCTTATCTCGCCCCTCGCCGACCGTGAGCATAACGCTCAGGCTCATCACCAGCAATGCGGGGGCCAAGGTGCCCGGCATCACTGCCACGAATTGTTCAAGCATTCGCGTCCTTTCTCTGTTCATCTTAGGCTCCCCTCCCTGAGGGGAGCTGTCCGCAAAGCGGACTGAGGGGAGTTTTCAGACCGTCCTAAGAATTATCTCCCTAAAGCGGCGTAAAGCCCCCTCTGACGAGGGGGCTGTCTGCTTAGTCAATCACCACTGACGCGGGGTGTAGTCCCAGTTGTCGAAGGTGACCTCGATGGGCTCGGTCCAGAACTTGTGGTTCTTGACACCGGTCTCCGGGTCAACGTGGAGCATCCAGCCGTTCTTCTCAGGGGACTCGATGGAGAGCTTGAGTTGGTAGGTGCCGGCCTTGTCGAGCTTGACGTTGGCGCCGTAGTGCGGGCCGTCGGAGGCGTTCATCTGCATGAAGGTACCGGAGGTGGCCTGGCCGCCCTCGACTTCCTTGCCGGTGGACTTGTCGATGATGGTGTAGTTCACAGTAAGGTCAGGGACGAAGTCGCCCTTGCCGTAGCCGTAGTCGGTGCCTTCCTGGGAGGCGTGGATGTCGGCTTCCAGGTGGAAGGAAGCGTCAGCAGCCTTCAGACCCATGGAAGCAGGGTACATGTCGATGGGCTGGAAGTAGACGGCGCCCACGGTCAGCGGGCCAGCGGCCTTGTCCTGCTCCTTGGCGGTGCCGGAGGGGCCGACCGGGACCTCTTCGAAGCCGGAGGTCTCAGTCGGGGCGTCGGCCTTCTTGGAGTCGTCTTTCTTGGCGGTGTCGGAGGAGCTGGTCGAGGACTTGGTATCGGAAGCGTTGTTGGTGGAACCGCAAGCAGCCATCGAAACAGCCATGGAGCCGGCGAGCAGCACGCCAAGCAGAGCGGCAAGCTTCTTGTTCTTCATCATTTCTCTTATTCCTTCTGTTGTGGTGAATGGATTATTCACGACTTATCTGTTTTTAGTTGTGGCGGCGTGGGCTGGAATCGCTTCCATTGCCATGTCGCAAGTTGTGTTGCGCGAGATGGTCGCACCGGGCGTTGTGCTACGCCTGCGCGCTCTCCTCGTCAGCCTTCGCGTCCGACTTGCTCGCACCGGCCGCAAGCCGGGCCTTGGCCTTACGCTGTTTGGCAAAGCCGACCACGAACAGCGCGATGACGGCGATGGCTGCCAGTACCTGGGCGATGATGCATTCGGCGTACGGGTAGAATCCGAGCCAGTCGTTGGTGGGAACGCCCGGCAGGTAGTTGGCGGGCAGCAGGTCGCCCTCGATGAGCGCGTGCACGCCGCCGCCGGCGAAGACAACCACCAGCACGGACATGAGGATCGAGGTGACCAGGAAGAACGGGCCAATCGGAATCTTCACGGAGGTGAAGCGAATCACCAGGAAGATGATCACGAGCACCACGGCGGCGGCGAGTGCGCCGACCACCATGCCATGCGTATCCTGGCTCATCGTGTAGATGGACTGGTAGAAGATCACGGTTTCGGCGCCCTCACGGAACACGGCGAGGAAGCTCAGCATGGCGAGCGAAATCACCGTGCGGGAAGCCACCTTCTCGCCGGATTCGACCTGCGAGGAGACGGAGGCCACCGCGGCTTCGGTCTTTTCCCTGATGTAGCGGTTCCACGCTTCCACCGAGGACTTGTTGAGCATCCAGTTGCTGGTCCACAACAGCATGCACATGGCGACGAGCGCGCACACGCCTTCCATGATCTCCTGCAGCGGGCCGGAGCCGCCGAACGCGAGCATGAAGATGACCGCCACGATGCCTGCGCCGGCCAGACCGGCGAGCACGCCCACGTAGATCCACTTGGTGAAGCGCTTGTTGCCGGACTTGACGAGGTAGGCCACCACAGCGGCGACCACGAGCAGGGCCTCGAGACCCTCGCGGATCAGAATCAGGAACGCCTGGCCGACCGAGCTGGTGATGAACTTGAGGAAGCCACCCTCCTCATCGGCCGCGCCGCCGTCGAGCTTGGCGGCATCGGTGGCCAGCATGTTCTTCAGGTCGTCGATGTACTTCTTGACTTCGGAAGCAGGCTTGCCGGTGTTCATCGAGGAGCGGCACAGCTTGAACTGGTATTCCACCTGGGAGACGCGGTTGCCGCTGATGGCGCTCAGCACGGTCTTCTCGAAGCCGAGCTTCTCGTAGTGCTGGTAGTAGGCGTCGTTCACGAGTGTGGCGCCCTTGGCGGCGTCGCCACCCTCATAGGCCTTGTAGGCGTTGTCCAGGATCGGAAGCATCGCGTCCGCGACTTCCTTCCAGGTCTTGGCCGTTTCCTCGGTGCGCTTCTTCTTGGCGTCGAGCTCCTTGCGCTCCTTGGCGATCTGCTTCTGGAGGTCTTCGGAGTACTGCTTCGGGTTGGCGAGGCTGGTGTTGGCGTCGAGCTGCTGGGCCGTGGCGTCGAGGTCGGCGGTCAGGTCGTTGACCTTCTGGGTGAGCTGATCGGCCTGGTCTGACGTGAACACCTGGCTTTGCAGGTCCTGGAAGGCCTGCTGCTGCGCGGTCTGCTTGTCTGCGCCGATGGTGTCGCTCACCACTTTGTTGAAGTTGGACGTCACGTAGACGGTGGTGTATGCAGCCCCGAAATCGGACTTGGCACCCATTGGGTTGCCGTCCTTGTATTCCTTAAGGCCTTCCTGCAACTGCGCTTCGACGGCCTTGGCAACGTCGGCCCAGGTCGCGTAATCGACGCTGGTGGTGTCGTCGCTCTTGACGGTGGCAGCAGTGGCAGTGGTTGCCGGCGTCACGGCGAACGCGGACTGCGGAATGATGGCGGAGGGGAGGAAGGTCGCGGCGATCATCGCAAACAGAAAAACGATGGCCGCAAATGCACGAGCCGAGACCGTGGCCGACTGCAGACGACCGGTGCTGCCCGACTTCGCGCGCACGCGAGAAACGGCAACGCGCGTATCACGTTCCCGAATCGTGTTCATTTCAGCGGACTGTGCGCAGGCGCGACGAACCATGCTGAATTCCTCTCACTTCAAGTACTCGAATGGTCCAAAACCAACTATGAACTCTATAGAAAAAAATTCTTGAACAACAGTCTTGATTTTCTGACGGGTGAGAGGTAATAGAAGAGGCGTTTTAGTGCCTTTTAACCCCGTAATTATTTCACCATCTGAGATAACTATGCTCAGAGAGGATGGCTCTCCCGGAATGTGAACGGTAACACCACAAAAAGCGGCAACGCGAGGAATACCGGAATCGGATACCAAAATAGTGCCATGGGTGAGGCATACAGCGACAGCACCGTGAATGCCAACAAACCGTAAGCGGCCAGTGCGGGGCCGTAGCGTCGTCGCGCAGGCCGCACCACCAGCGCAAGACCCGCAGCCAGCGGAATCCACGTGACGTACAGGGCCATCGAAGTCAGCAGATTGCCTTTACGAACACCGACGCGACCATCCGAACGCGCCCACCGATGAATCGCCCGCAATATGTTTTTCTGCCATTGCGGCTTATCGGAGGTACCCCTCAGCGGCGCAAGGTCATGTTCGATGGCGGCAAGCCGTTCGGCTGCCACGGTATCGGCATCGCCGTCGGAAGTATGCTTCCAAGCACCTTCAGTCAGGAAAGATGCCCATTGCCTGAGATAGCCAGGCGTGAACAGGTAGTCGGAATCAGTGGGGTACGCGAAATTGACGCGCGGGTCCCACCATCCGCGAGTCACCCCGGCATAGGCCGTGGCATATTCAGTCGGATGCGCGAGGCCGAGCTGCGCCCAGACCTGCAGGGCCGCGAGTTGTTGCGCCGCGGTTGGCCTAGGGTTCTCGCGCAGAGTGCGGAAGGTCTCATCGGTGCGGTGCGGGTTGATGCCGGCGGCGGCCCAGTCGAGATCCATGATCGCGTTCAGTCGCCGCCGCTGAACCTTGTCTATCGCACTGGGATCATCGTGCGCGAGCCGGGCCACGGGCTGGGTGACCAGGCCCCACACCTCACGTCCGGGCGATCGATTCGCATGCGTGGCGGCCGCGCTTAATGGCGTCCACACGCCCTGCGCCACAACGATGGCAACCGCAAGACACGCGAACGCACGACGCCGCGCGCCTTTGGGCGTGCAGACGGCGAGCAAACAGCAGCCGGCGCATAGCACGATTATGAGCGCCGTCCGCTTGGAGACGATGGTGGCGAACAACAGGATGACGAACGCGAATGCCACCGGGCGGCGAGCCAGTACCGAGCCGCGCGTCAGACAAGCCTCCACGAACAGCACGGCCAACGGCAGATAGAACACGGCGTGCAACGAGTCCTTACCCATCGTGGTGATTGCACCGACCACCACATAGTTGGTGGCAAGATAGACGAGGCCGAGACCGATGAGCCAGCGCGACGAGCCGATTTTGCGGATGTAGCACAGCAGAAGCGCGCACCCGGCGGCGAGTAGAACCGCTTGGGTCACGGTGTACAGGGCCTGCCCGATCAGAGGGGAGCCGAGTGCGCTGCCGATATGCCAGAACAAGCCGAACGTGAGAGTATCAAACAGCGGATGCTGGGTGTAGTAGTGGTGCAGACCGGACGATTGCAGATATTGGGCAAGCGTATCGTCGCGCATCGAGCCCGGCCAGGTGAGTATGAGCCACGGTAGCCAGGCGATAGCGAGCGTGAGCAGGTAAGGGAGGAATCGCGCGCGCAGCGATGTGGATAACGTGGTCGGGCGGCGGGCCGTGAGCCAACTAAGGATCGCGGATATGCTGCGGTACGTCTTTGAGTGTTTCTTCGATTGGCGCGACCGGCCGCCATGTGCTGCGGTTACGTCGGCCGCTGTCCCCTCGTTCATGACTCCATAGCCTAGGCGCGATTGCGGGCGCGCGCCGGGCGAACATCGAAAATTCACCTGGACACGGTGATTTCTTTACCGGGGGTTGTGTAGGTGCGCGCGGGTGTGTGGGCCCTGCACAAGTATGCGGTCCTTGTGCGGGTGTTGCGCGGGACTTTCCAGTGATTCCTTCACTCGCAGTGATCATTCTTCACATCCGCGTCGCGACACGCGCCACGCCGAAGCGTGCACTTATCCGAAACCTGTGGTAACTTATTCGAGTTGCCTGCGGAACACAGTTCGACTGCGCGCTGCAAAGCATGGAGGATTCGCCTAGTGGTCTATGGCGCACGCTTGGAAAGCGTGTTGGTGTAACAGCCTCACGAGTTCGAATCTCGTATCCTCCGCCCTCGCCGGAGGCCTTATTTTTCTAAGGCTTCCGGCTTTTTTGTACCCTCTTGTTTCCCCTCTGGTTCCTTTAGCGTTCCAGTTCCCCGTACTTCGGTGCCGTCGCTCCCCGCTCTGGGTATTCTCGGGCGTGTCGCGGCTCCCTGTTTCCCAGTCGGGAGAAGGCTTTTCGGCACTTCTCATCAAGTGCCGCCCCCCACCTTCATTGCAATAGAATGGAGGCAGTTGCCTGTTCACCTGAGGGAGAAGAAACAATGGCGTTGAATACCACACAGCTGGAGCGCTACTACAACGCGCCAATCGGACAAGTCTATGAAGCCATGAAGCGCTGTCTGCAATCCGATCAGTCCCGCTTTACCTTGAAGAACGCCGACGATTTGTCCTGCTCATGCACGTTCTCATCGGGTATTAGCCTGACCACTTGGGGCGAGAATCTGACGGCCTCAGCCGTACCCAGCGGTGACGGCACTTTAGTCAGGCTCACCGTCGCAGGAAAGATAGGGTCAACGGCAGCTGGCTTCCAGAACTCACATAGCATCTCCCTTGCGGACGAATTCTTCTCGGGAGTGTCTGGAGTTCTTTCTGCCGGTAGCGCAGAACCCTCACAAGTCACACAAGAGCAACCAGCCCCAGCAGCAGATACGCTTCCTCAGAAACCAGAGGAGACGCAGACGCAGGAAGAGCTAACACCGGAACCCGCTCCAGACGAAGAGGGTATTACAGAGGCTAAGGCAGAGGCGGATTCCCGGCCTTTCGTTGCACAAGAGGCGAGCAAGTCAAAGGCGGAGGAGGTTTGGAATAAGTATCGCTTGCCGGTAGTGATAGCCTCATTTGTAGTCGCAGCAATCATACTGGTTACCTCGATTGCGGCTATTGTATCTCATAACGTTCAAGTTGGAGAACGTCTCGAAGTCGTTCAGAAAGTGTCTACCGCTTGCAATCGAGATGGCAAGATTAAAGTGCTGTCTGATGGCGATTATTCCGAGGAGCCTGCTTTGCAAGTGGTTTGGAGCAGCATCCCTGACCGCGAGATTCTTGAATGCATAGCGGCTAATACCGGAATGAGTGAGAACACCGTAGACACCATAGGGTATTCATCTTCCTCAAAGGAGAACGCATCAATCCTGTGGACAGATTGGAAGGCGGCATGGACGATAGATGACGACACCATGTACGCCACGGTTACAGTACAGTATTTGGGTACCGGCGGAGGTGCTTTCAAGATTAAATCGACCTTGAAAGATTTTGTGGATAAAGAAGAAGAATCTTCTGATACCACCGAAGAGGAATCGGAGCCACAGCCTTTCACCATTGGCATGAACTGCTACGTCACTTCAGGTGATGGAGATTTGTCGGCACATACGGAACGCATTGATGGTGTCACTAGCCAAAACTTCAGAGACACGGTATGGAAGACCGGTAAATCAGTTAGTTGCAATTCTGAAGGAGAGGATTCAACAGCCACCGGAGAAAAGAGCACGACTGATTACGAAGCTTTAAAGACGGCGTATGGAGACCATGCTGACGATACCGAAAACGGCATGGGCGTTCTGTACAGTGAATGCGCTTCCACTTCATTCATTCCGCTAAGTTTGCCAACAATGGGTGAAGGCCAAGCAAAAGAACTGCTGGGAGCACTTGTACTGTGCCCCGATCACCCGCGTGCTGAAGAAATCAGACAAAAAGCTGGAGCCGATACAGCAAGATTGGCGGAAATCCAAACCAAACGCCAACAAGGTCTAATAAAGGATGCGGGGACCTACAAAGTCCCTGACGAAATGTCCACCGGCACTTGGAAAACCATGAGCGACAAGGTGGAGAACTGCTATTGGGAGATGCAGGACGCAAACGGTCAGACCATTGACAACAACTTCGTGTCCGCAGGAATAGCCCAGACCATCACCATCCCTGACGGGGTGGCCGGATTCAGTTCCGAAGGCTGCGGAGCTTGGGAGAAGCAGTAGCCTCACCAATCCATAACCAATGAATCCCGCCCTCTTCTTCTGGAGGACGGGATTCTTCTTTTCGTATACCACGACCATTCCCGTGCATTTTCTATAAATTCATCAGCATGGCCGGTCAATGGCTCCTGTGTTGTCGGAATCCCCCGCCAGTACTTCCCTTTATGAAGGAGTTCAAATGGTGATGCTTAAACGATCCAAGGAACAGCAGTATGTGCTTGCCGTCATCCGAGGCAAGGCTGTGGCTACCGTGGACACCATCGAGCGCATCAACGCCAAACCAATCTCCTACTGGCAGAGCAATGAGTCTCTTCCGGAGGTTGCCATACTGTACAACTCCACGATTAAGCACATCAAGAAACGCCTCTCATACTCGGTCGAGCAGCCGAAGCCTCCATTCGGATTCCCCTGCCCGGTTCCGTTCGGCGGTTTCGATGATGATAACGAGGACGACGAGGACTGATCCCACCTAGGGTATTTCTCACGAGCAATCTCCTTTGATTCGAGGGGGATTGCTTTTTTGTCGTTGTTCCGTACTTTGCCCCGCTCTGGGTATTGTCGGGCGTGTCGCGGTTCCCTGTTTCCCAGTCGGGAGAAGGGTTTTCGGCGCTCAGCAAATCGCGGTGATGCTTGGCACGTACACTTGTGGGTAGTAGATGAGCCGACGAAAGGGCACGGGCATGCACTCCAATAGCATTAGAACACACATGGCCGAGGATGGTATACCCGAAGAGGCAAGAGCAGTAGGCTCTTGGAGCGCCAGAGATGAGCACTATAGGGAGATAGTACTTGCGCCTCTCCGTGATGCAATGAAGTACAAGCCCAAGATGGGAACGGATAAGGCTGTATCGCTGCCTGACTTTATCAGTTTGTACTCGTCAGACCCCTTGTATCACTGGATGGGACTTGACAACGAGTTAATGTACCTCGCCGCGAAAGCAGGCGGCGGTCAGACCTCTATCTATAGGCACCTTGGTGACGGCATGGAGCGTCTGGTACGGCAAATCTTTATAGATGAGTACCAACTTACGGAGGAAGAAGCGAACTGGGGTTATGTCATCACTGAGGACAATGGCACTCAGACGCACAGGACACTGGATGGCCGTCTTGACCTAAGCATGATTAGGTCTACTGAAAAAGCAGAGATCTTGGCTGACTGGTTGAACTCCGTGAAAGAGGCTCAGGGCACTCAGTTTGATCTGCAAGGGGCGGTATTTGAGATTCGGCAAGGCTACAAGAGCCAAGATAGCAAGCGCGCCAAAGGCGATATAGTTAACGGCTCCCATGCCCTTAATTCGGCCTACCAGATGTTCGTCATGGTGATGAGTATGCAGATACCTAATGCGGTGCGTAGCCGCTATGAACGCTCGAATATCTGCGTGATGACGGGCAATTTACAAGACGATGGCCCCCTAACCAGCACCTATGCTTTCTTCAGGCAAGTAGTCGGCTACGACCTAGCGGGGTTCTTCGAGAGGAACTCGCAGGTGTTCCGCGATCAGACCCACGCCATTCTTACATCTATTCTGGAGGCCAAGTGAACCGAACTGCCTTACGACAGCGATCTGATTACACCTACAAGGCAAACATTAAGGCGGGTCGTCATGGATGGCTCCGTCTTACTCCCGCATACGGCATCAACCTTGTTTATGGAGAACTCTCCAAGCTGTCCGAAGGAAGCCGGGTTATAGAGCCTTTTTCGGGTAGTGGTACAACTCCGTTGGCTGCGTCCGAACTGGGGTTGTCCTGCAATGCACGGGAGATTAACCCGTTCCTTGTTTGGTTGGGCAATGCAAAACTGAATTCCTATAGCAAGGAAGACGGTGAAGCCAGTATAGAAGAAGCGCATTCGGTCATAGCCGAGGCTTCTAAATTCGAGGGGCTGGATGGCTTATGGGTTCCTCCCATGCACAACATCACTAGGTGGTGGGATCAGGCCTCATTGGAGGCTCTGGCCGCTCTCCGGCACGAGATAGACGAGCGAAACGGCAAGGTGAGGACCCTTCTTGATATAGCTTTCTGCCGCCTGCTCATAGGTCTTAGCGCAGCCGCTTTCAATCACCAGAGCATGTCGTTTAAAGACCAAGAATCCCTCTTTGGGTATTCACGAGAGGATTTTCTTCATAACGTCAGAAGCTATGCGACCGAAGTGAAGGATGTCGTGGCGAAAGCTATGAACGACACCCCTGTGGGGAAAGCTTTCGTGGAGCATGGTGATTCCACGTTACCGTTTACAGGATATGAACCGGCTGATCTAGTCATCACGTCTCCACCGTATGCGAATCGCATGTCGTATATCCGTGAACTTCGTCCCTATATGTATTGGATGCGCTATCTTACTTCCGGGGAACAGGCCGGGGAGATGGACTGGAAGACAATAGGCGGCACATGGGGTTCGGTCGGCACTAAGTTGCGCGCCCGCGTCTCTCCGCATGAATCACCTATCGACACCACACTTAGTGAAGTATGCGAAAAGATACTTCAAGGGAAGAGCGGAGAGATTCTATCCCCGTATGTATATAAGTATTTTGACGATATGTGGTCACACTTCAAAGCCATTACGCCAGTGGTTAAAGAGGGTGGAAACCTATGCTATATCGTAGGCAATTCCACATTCTCCGGTATCGAGGTGCCATCGCATACATGGTATGCAGAGATGATGAAAGCACTCGGCTACCATAATGTTAAGGCCACCGCAATACGTAAGCGTAACAGCAACAAGCAGCTCTATGAATATGCAGTGACGGCAACCAAATAGAGCCTTCGCCAGTTTGTGTGGTGAGGGGAGTTGGGTTCGGCGTCGTCGCCGGGGTTTCTGTATCGGATGTGGAAAGGGCATTCGTCTGTTAGATTTGTTTCCGCCAAAAAGAAAACCGAACAACAGAGGAACGCCTGTGCCCACCATATCAGCCGATGCGCTCAAGCGCATGCTCAACCTGCCCGCCAACGTCGTGGCCGTTCCGGTCCGCCCTTACGCGGGCGACATGGATCGGTGCGCCAGATGCGGGGAGCGTGGCCGGCCGTACGACCGTCTGGGCGTGCGCCGCTGGCGGCACCTCGACATCGGCTGCACGAGGCTCCTGCTGGAGCACGCGCCCCGGAGGGTCGATTGCGCGGAGCACGGGGTGACGGTCGCGATGGGGCCGTGGGCCAAACGCAAGAGCGCGTACACGCGTGACTTCGAGCGGCAGACGGCATGGTTGAGCGTGCACGCGCCCAGGAGCGCGGTATCGGCGCTGATGCGCGTCGACCGCGGAAGAGCGTGGGCCCGATCTGCGAACGGGTCGCCGACGAACTGCGCGCCGAACAGGGCGCGGGCCTGTTCGACGGGCTGCGTTCCATCGGCGTGGACGAGACCGGCTACAGGAAGGGCCACACGTACATGACCGTGGTCGTCGACCACGACCGGGGGCGTGTCATCTGGATGCACCAGGGACGCGGACAGAAGGTGTTCGACCTGTTCTTCCAGGCATTGACGCCGGCCCGGCGCGAGTCCATCCGGGTGGCCGCCGGCGACGGGGCGCGGTGGATCGACGAGTACGTGTTCCGCTGGTGCCCCATGGCCGAACGCATCCTAGACGGCTTCCACATCGTCTCCTGGGCCACCGACGCGCTCGACAAGGTCCGCACCACCGCATGGCGCGAGGCCAGGAAGACGGGCACGGCCGGGAAGGGCGCGAAGGACCCGGTCAAGGGCGCGCGCCGGGCGCTGCCGAAGAACGGGCCGGACCTGACCGCCACCCAACGGGCACAACTGGAATGCGTGGCGAACACCAACGAGACTGTATTTCGTCAAGTCGGTGTTTCGTGTTTAGTCATGTATTTTTTTCGGGTTTAG
>OBYJ01000394.1_pt1 | contig 26047 bp, 26 predicted proteins | sample 1495481 | NCBI WGS metagenome assembly OBYJ01 (sample SAMEA2580197, study PRJEB22360) | human gut metagenome | biome: human gut; feature: human-associated habitat; material: faeces | place: Denmark | collected 2008/2010
GCATTCGACCAGATCGATAACGCGCCGGAAGAAAAAGCTCGTGGTATCACCATCAACACTTCTCACGTTGAATACGACACCCCGACCCGTCACTACGCACACGTAGACTGCCCGGGGCACGCCGACTATGTTAAAAACATGATCACCGGTGCTGCTCAGATGGACGGCGCGATCCTGGTAGTTGCTGCGACTGACGGCCCGATGCCGCAGACTCGTGAGCACATCCTGCTGGGTCGTCAGGTAGGCGTTCCGTACATCATCGTGTTCCTGAACAAATGCGACATGGTTGATGACGAAGAGCTGCTGGAACTGGTTGAAATGGAAGTTCGTGAACTTCTGTCTCAGTACGACTTCCCGGGCGACGACACTCCGATCGTTCGTGGTTCTGCTCTGAAAGCGCTGGAAGGCGACGCAGAGTGGGAAGCGAAAATCCTGGAACTGGCTGGCTTCCTGGATTCTTACATTCCGGAACCAGAGCGTGCGATTGACAAGCCGTTCCTGCTGCCGATCGAAGACGTATTCTCCATCTCCGGTCGTGGTACCGTTGTTACCGGTCGTGTAGAACGCGGTATCATCAAAGTTGGTGAAGAAGTTGAAATCGTTGGTATCAAAGAGACTCAGAAGTCTACCTGTACTGGCGTTGAAATGTTCCGCAAACTGCTGGACGAAGGCCGTGCTGGTGAGAACGTAGGTGTTCTGCTGCGTGGTATCAAACGTGAAGAAATCGAACGTGGTCAGGTACTGGCTAAGCCGGGCACCATCAAGCCGCACACCAAGTTCGAATCTGAAGTGTACATTCTGTCCAAAGATGAAGGCGGCCGTCATACTCCGTTCTTCAAAGGCTACCGTCCGCAGTTCTACTTCCGTACTACTGACGTGACTGGTACCATCGAACTGCCGGAAGGCGTAGAGATGGTAATGCCGGGCGACAACATCAAAATGGTTGTTACCCTGATCCACCCGATCGCGATGGACGACGGTCTGCGTTTCGCAATCCGTGAAGGCGGCCGTACCGTTGGCGCGGGCGTTGTAGCAAAAGTTCTGAGCTAATTGCCGATAACATTTGACGCAATGCGCACTAAAAGGGCATCATTTGATGCCCTTTTTGCACGCTTTCGTACCAGAACCTGGCTCATCAGTGATTTTCTTTGTCATAATCATTGCTGAGACAGGCTCTGTTGAGGGCGTATAATCCGAAAAGCTAATACGCGTTTCGATTTGGTTTGCCTCGCGATCGCGGGGTGAAAATGTTTGTAGAATACTTCTGACAGGTTGGTTTATGAGTGCGAATACCGAAGCTCAAGGAAGCGGGCGCGGCCTGGAAGCGATGAAGTGGGTCGTTGTGGTGGCATTGCTCCTGGTAGCGATTGTCGGCAACTACCTTTATCGCGACATTATGCTGCCGCTGCGTGCGCTGGCCGTAGTAATTCTGATTGCTGCAGCGGGTGGTGTCGCGCTGTTAACGACAAAAGGTAAAGCTACCGTTGCTTTTGCCCGTGAAGCGCGTACCGAAGTCCGTAAGGTCATTTGGCCGACTCGCCAGGAAACATTGCACACCACGCTGATTGTGGCTGCGGTTACCGCAGTAATGTCACTGATCCTGTGGGGACTGGATGGTATTCTGGTTCGCCTGGTATCCTTTATCACTGGCCTGAGGTTCTGAGATGTCTGAAGCTCCTAAAAAGCGCTGGTACGTCGTTCAGGCGTTTTCCGGTTTTGAAGGCCGCGTAGCAACGTCGCTGCGTGAGCATATCAAATTACACAACATGGAAGATTTGTTTGGTGAAGTCATGGTACCAACCGAAGAAGTGGTTGAAATCCGTGGCGGTCAGCGTCGCAAAAGCGAACGTAAATTCTTCCCTGGCTACGTCCTCGTTCAGATGGTGATGAACGACGCGAGCTGGCACCTGGTGCGCAGCGTACCGCGTGTGATGGGCTTCATCGGCGGTACTTCCGATCGTCCTGCGCCAATCAGCGATAAAGAAGTCGATGCGATTATGAACCGCCTGCAGCAGGTTGGTGATAAGCCGCGTCCGAAAACGCTGTTTGAACCGGGTGAAATGGTCCGTGTTAATGATGGTCCGTTCGCTGACTTCAACGGTGTTGTTGAAGAAGTGGATTACGAGAAATCTCGTCTGAAAGTGTCTGTTTCTATCTTCGGTCGTGCGACCCCGGTAGAGCTGGACTTCAGCCAGGTTGAAAAAGCCTAACCCAGCGATCAAAAAAGCGGCGATTTAATCGTTGCACAAGGCGCGAGATTGGAATACAATTTCGCGCCTTTTGTTTTTATGGGCCTTGCCCGTAAAACGATTTTTTATATCACGGGGAGCCTCTCAGAGGCGTTATTACCCAACTTGAGGAATTTATAATGGCTAAGAAAGTACAAGCCTATGTCAAGCTGCAGGTTGCAGCTGGTATGGCTAACCCGAGTCCGCCAGTAGGTCCGGCTCTGGGTCAGCAGGGCGTAAACATCATGGAATTCTGCAAAGCGTTCAACGCAAAAACTGATTCCATCGAAAAAGGTCTGCCGATTCCGGTAGTAATCACCGTTTACGCTGACCGTTCTTTCACTTTCGTTACCAAGACCCCGCCGGCAGCAGTTCTGCTGAAAAAAGCGGCTGGTATCAAGTCTGGTTCCGGTAAGCCGAACAAAGACAAAGTGGGTAAAATTTCCCGCGCTCAGCTGCAGGAAATCGCGCAGACCAAAGCTGCCGACATGACTGGTGCCGACATTGAAGCGATGACTCGCTCCATCGAAGGTACTGCACGTTCCATGGGCCTGGTAGTGGAGGACTAAGAAATGGCTAAACTGACCAAGCGCATGCGTGTTATCCGCGAGAAAGTTGATGCAACCAAACAGTACGACATCAACGAAGCTATCGCACTGCTGAAAGAGCTGGCGACTGCTAAATTCGTAGAAAGCGTGGACGTAGCTGTTAACCTCGGCATCGACGCTCGTAAATCTGACCAGAACGTACGTGGTGCAACTGTACTGCCGCACGGTACTGGCCGTTCCGTTCGCGTAGCCGTATTTACCCAAGGTGCAAACGCTGAAGCTGCTAAAGCTGCAGGCGCAGAACTGGTAGGTATGGAAGATCTGGCTGACCAGATCAAGAAAGGCGAAATGAACTTTGACGTTGTTATTGCTTCTCCGGATGCAATGCGCGTTGTTGGCCAGCTGGGCCAGGTTCTGGGTCCGCGCGGCCTGATGCCAAACCCGAAAGTGGGTACTGTAACACCGAACGTTGCTGAAGCGGTTAAAAACGCTAAAGCTGGCCAGGTTCGTTACCGTAACGACAAAAACGGCATCATCCACACCACCATCGGTAAAGTGGACTTTGACGCTGACAAACTGAAAGAAAACCTGGAAGCTCTGCTGGTTGCGCTGAAAAAAGCAAAACCGACTCAGGCGAAAGGCGTGTACATCAAGAAAGTTAGCATCTCCACCACCATGGGTGCAGGTGTTGCAGTTGACCAGGCTGGCCTGAGCGCTTCTGTAAACTAATGCCTTTACGTGGGCGGTGATTTTGTCTACAATCTTACCCCCACGTATAATGCTTAATGCAGACGTATATCCGAGATATTCGGGTTGTGGCAAGGCGGCAACTGAGTGAGTCGCCAGGAGCATAGCTAACTATGTGACTGGTGCGAATGAAGGAAGCCAACGCCGTCACAAGCTGAATAGCGACGGATAGAAAAGATTTGTTCGTTGGAGCCTGGCCTATCCAGGCCTCCGTCGAAGACCGCAGGAGTTTCGCAAGAAACTTAATCCCCTGCGTAGACGGTGACAGAACGCTAAGATTATTCTTTTATATTCTGGCTTGTTTCTGCTCACCGTAATTAAGACGCTCTCTCCGTTTGGAGGAGTGAAGTGAGTTCCAGAGATTTTCTCTGGCAAACATCCAGGAGCAAAGCTAATGGCTTTAAATCTTCAAGACAAACAAGCGATTGTTGCTGAAGTCAGCGAAGTAGCCAAAGGCGCGCTGTCTGCAGTAGTTGCGGATTCCCGTGGCGTAACTGTAGATAAAATGACTGAACTGCGTAAAGCAGGTCGCGAAGCTGGCGTATACATGCGTGTTGTTCGTAACACCCTGCTGCGCCGTGCTGTTGAAGGTACTCCGTTCGAGTGCCTGAAAGACGCGTTTGTTGGTCCGACCCTGATTGCATACTCTATGGAACACCCGGGCGCTGCTGCTCGTCTGTTCAAAGAGTTCGCGAAAGCGAATGCAAAATTTGAGGTCAAAGCCGCTGCCTTTGAAGGTGAGCTGATCCCGGCGTCTCAGATCGACCGCCTGGCAACTCTGCCGACCTACGAAGAAGCAATTGCACGCCTGATGGCAACCATGAAAGAAGCTTCGGCTGGCAAACTGGTTCGTACTCTGGCTGCTGTACGCGATGCGAAAGAAGCTGCTTAATCGCAGTTATCTTTTTAACGCATTCGCTTACGTATAAACTTATTCTGATATTCAGGAACAATTTAAATGTCTATCACTAAAGATCAAATCATTGAAGCAGTTGCAGCTATGTCTGTAATGGACGTTGTAGAACTGATCTCTGCAATGGAAGAAAAATTCGGTGTTTCCGCTGCTGCTGCTGTAGCTGTAGCTGCTGGCCCGGTTGGAGCTGCTGAAGAAAAAACCTTATTTAACAGCTGCTGAAGAAAAAACTGAATTCGACGTAATTCTGAAAGCTGCTGGCGCTAACAAAGTTGCTGTTATCAAAGCAGTACGTGGCGCAACTGGCCTGGGTCTGAAAGAAGCTAAAGACCTGGTAGAATCTGCACCGGCTGCTCTGAAAGAAGGCGTGAGCAAAGACGACGCAGAAGCACTGAAAAAAGCTCTGGAAGAAGCTGGCGCTGAAGTTGAAGTTAAATAAGCCAACCCTTCCGGTTGCAGCCTGAGAAATCAGGCTGATGGCTGGTGACTTTTTAGTCACCAGCCTTTTTGCGCTGTAAGGCGCCAGTAGCGTTTCACACTGTTTGACTACTGCTGTGCCTTTCAATGCTTGTTTCTATCGACGACTTAATATACTGCGACAGGACGTCCGTTCTGTGTAAATCGCAATGAAATGGTTTAAGCGTGATAGCAACAGGCATTGCGGAAAGTGTTCCATTTTCCGGTCAACAAAATAGTGTTGCACAAACTGTCCGCTCAATGGACAGATGGGTCGACTTGTCAGCGAGCTGAGGAACCCTATGGTTTACTCCTATACCGAGAAAAAACGTATTCGTAAGGATTTTGGTAAACGTCCACAAGTTCTGGATGTACCTTATCTCCTTTCTATCCAGCTTGACTCGTTTCAGAAATTTATCGAGCAAGATCCTGAAGGGCAGTATGGTCTGGAAGCTGCTTTCCGTTCCGTATTCCCGATTCAGAGCTACAGCGGTAATTCCGAGCTGCAATACGTCAGCTACCGCCTTGGCGAACCGGTGTTTGACGTCCAGGAATGTCAAATCCGTGGCGTGACCTATTCCGCACCGCTGCGCGTTAAACTGCGTCTGGTGATCTATGAGCGCGAAGCGCCGGAAGGCACCGTAAAAGACATTAAAGAACAAGAAGTCTACATGGGCGAAATTCCGCTCATGACAGACAACGGTACCTTTGTTATCAACGGTACTGAGCGTGTTATCGTTTCCCAGCTGCACCGTAGTCCGGGCGTCTTCTTTGACTCCGACAAAGGTAAAACCCACTCTTCGGGTAAAGTGCTGTATAACGCGCGTATCATCCCTTACCGTGGTTCCTGGCTGGACTTCGAATTCGATCCGAAGGACAACCTGTTCGTACGTATCGACCGTCGCCGTAAACTGCCTGCGACCATCATTCTGCGCGCCCTGAACTACACCACAGAGCAGATCCTCGACCTGTTCTTTGAAAAAGTTATCTTTGAAATCCGTGATAACAAGCTGCAGATGGAACTGGTGCCGGAACGCCTGCGTGGTGAAACCGCATCTTTTGACATCGAAGCTAACGGTAAAGTGTACGTAGAAAAAGGCCGCCGTATCACTGCGCGCCACATTCGCCAGCTGGAAAAAGACGACGTCAAACTGATCGAAGTCCCGGTTGAGTACATCGCAGGTAAAGTGGTTGCTAAAGACTATATTGATGAGTCTACCGGCGAGCTGATCTGCGCAGCGAACATGGAGCTGAGCCTGGATCTGCTGGCTAAGCTGAGCCAGTCTGGTCACAAGCGTATCGAAACGCTGTTCACCAACGATCTGGATCACGGCCCATATATCTCTGAAACCTTACGTGTCGACCCAACTAACGACCGTCTGAGCGCACTGGTAGAAATCTACCGCATGATGCGCCCTGGCGAGCCGCCGACTCGTGAAGCAGCTGAAAGCCTGTTCGAGAACCTGTTCTTCTCCGAAGACCGTTATGACTTGTCTGCGGTTGGTCGTATGAAGTTCAACCGTTCTCTGCTGCGCGAAGAAATCGAAGGTTCCGGTATCCTGAGCAAAGACGACATCATTGATGTTATGAAAAAGCTCATCGATATCCGTAACGGTAAAGGCGAAGTCGATGATATCGACCACCTCGGCAACCGTCGTATCCGTTCCGTTGGCGAAATGGCGGAAAACCAGTTCCGCGTTGGCCTGGTACGTGTAGAGCGTGCGGTGAAAGAGCGTCTGTCTCTGGGCGATCTGGATACCCTGATGCCTCAGGATATGATCAACGCCAAGCCGATTTCCGCAGCAGTGAAAGAGTTCTTCGGTTCCAGCCAGCTGTCTCAGTTTATGGACCAGAACAACCCGCTGTCTGAGATTACGCACAAACGTCGTATCTCCGCACTCGGCCCAGGCGGTCTGACCCGTGAACGTGCAGGCTTCGAAGTTCGAGACGTACACCCGACTCACTACGGTCGCGTATGTCCAATCGAAACCCCTGAAGGTCCGAACATCGGTCTGATCAACTCTCTGTCCGTGTACGCACAGACTAACGAATACGGCTTCCTTGAGACTCCGTATCGTAAAGTGACCGACGGTGTTGTAACTGACGAAATTCACTACCTGTCTGCTATCGAAGAAGGCAACTACGTTATCGCCCAGGCGAACTCCAACTTGGATGAAGAAGGCCACTTCGTAGAAGACCTGGTAACTTGCCGTAGCAAAGGCGAATCCAGCTTGTTCAGCCGCGACCAGGTTGACTACATGGACGTATCCACCCAGCAGGTGGTATCCGTCGGTGCGTCCCTGATCCCGTTCCTAGAACACGATGACGCCAACCGTGCATTGATGGGTGCGAACATGCAACGTCAGGCCGTTCCGACTCTGCGCGCTGATAAGCCGCTGGTTGGTACTGGTATGGAACGTGCTGTTGCCGTTGACTCCGGTGTAACTGCGGTAGCTAAACGTGGTGGTGTCGTTCAGTACGTGGATGCTTCCCGTATCGTTATCAAAGTTAACGAAGACGAGATGTATCCGGGTGAAGCAGGTATCGACATCTACAACCTGACCAAATACACCCGTTCTAACCAGAACACCTGTATCAACCAGATGCCGTGTGTGTCTCTGGGTGAACCGGTTGAACGTGGCGACGTGCTGGCAGACGGTCCGTCCACCGACCTCGGTGAACTGGCGCTTGGTCAGAACATGCGCGTAGCGTTCATGCCGTGGAATGGTTACAACTTCGAAGACTCCATCCTCGTATCCGAGCGTGTTGTTCAGGAAGACCGTTTCACCACCATCCACATTCAGGAACTGGCGTGTGTGTCCCGTGACACCAAGCTGGGTCCGGAAGAGATCACCGCTGACATCCCGAACGTGGGTGAAGCTGCGCTCTCCAAACTGGATGAATCCGGTATCGTTTACATTGGTGCGGAAGTGACCGGTGGCGACATTCTGGTTGGTAAGGTAACGCCGAAAGGTGAAACTCAGCTGACCCCAGAAGAAAAACTGCTGCGTGCGATCTTCGGTGAGAAAGCCTCTGACGTTAAAGACTCTTCTCTGCGCGTACCAAACGGTGTATCCGGTACGGTTATCGACGTTCAGGTCTTTACTCGCGATGGCGTAGAAAAAGACAAACGTGCGCTGGAAATCGAAGAAATGCAGCTCAAACAGGCGAAGAAAGACCTGTCTGAAGAACTGCAGATCCTCGAAGCGGGTCTGTTCAGCCGTATCCGTGCTGTGCTGGTAGCCGGTGGCGTTGAAGCTGAGAAGCTCGACAAACTGCCGCGCGATCGCTGGCTGGAGCTGGGCCTGACCGACGAAGAGAAACAAAATCAGCTGGAACAGCTGGCTGAGCAGTATGACGAACTGAAACACGAGTTCGAGAAGAAACTCGAAGCGAAACGCCGCAAAATCACCCAGGGCGACGATCTGGCACCGGGCGTGCTGAAGATTGTTAAGGTATATCTGGCGGTTAAACGCCGTATCCAGCCTGGTGACAAGATGGCAGGTCGTCACGGTAACAAGGGTGTAATTTCTAAGATCAACCCGATCGAAGATATGCCTTACGATGAAAACGGTACGCCGGTAGACATCGTACTGAACCCGCTGGGCGTACCGTCTCGTATGAACATCGGTCAGATCCTCGAAACCCACCTGGGTATGGCTGCGAAAGGTATCGGCGACAAGATCAACGCCATGCTGAAACAGCAGCAAGAAGTCGCGAAACTGCGCGAATTCATCCAGCGTGCGTACGATCTGGGCGCTGACGTTCGTCAGAAAGTTGACCTGAGTACCTTCAGCGATGAAGAAGTTATGCGTCTGGCTGAAAACCTGCGCAAAGGTATGCCAATCGCAACGCCGGTGTTCGACGGTGCGAAAGAAGCAGAAATTAAAGAGCTGCTGAAACTTGGCGACCTGCCGACTTCCGGTCAGATCCGCCTGTACGATGGTCGCACTGGTGAACAGTTCGAGCGTCCGGTAACCGTTGGTTACATGTACATGCTGAAACTGAACCACCTGGTCGACGACAAGATGCACGCGCGTTCCACCGGTTCTTACAGCCTGGTTACTCAGCAGCCGCTGGGTGGTAAGGCACAGTTCGGTGGTCAGCGTTTCGGGGAGATGGAAGTGTGGGCGCTGGAAGCATACGGCGCAGCATACACCCTGCAGGAAATGCTCACCGTTAAGTCTGATGACGTGAACGGTCGTACCAAGATGTATAAAAACATCGTGGACGGCAACCATCAGATGGAGCCGGGCATGCCAGAATCCTTCAACGTATTGTTGAAAGAGATTCGTTCGCTGGGTATCAACATCGAACTGGAAGACGAGTAATTCTCGCTCAAACAGGTCACTGCTGTCGGGTTAAAACCCGGCAGCGGATTGTGCTAACTCCGACGGGAGCAAATCCGTGAAAGATTTATTAAAGTTTCTGAAAGCGCAGACTAAAACCGAAGAGTTTGATGCGATCAAAATTGCTCTGGCTTCGCCAGACATGATCCGTTCATGGTCTTTCGGTGAAGTTAAAAAGCCGGAAACCATCAACTACCGTACGTTCAAACCAGAACGTGACGGCCTTTTCTGCGCCCGTATCTTTGGGCCGGTAAAAGATTACGAGTGCCTGTGCGGTAAGTACAAGCGCCTGAAACACCGTGGCGTCATCTGTGAGAAGTGCGGCGTTGAAGTGACCCAGACTAAAGTACGCCGTGAGCGTATGGGCCACATCGAACTGGCTTCCCCGACTGCGCACATCTGGTTCCTGAAATCGCTGCCGTCCCGTATCGGTCTGCTGCTCGATATGCCGCTGCGCGATATCGAACGCGTACTGTACTTTGAATCCTATGTGGTTATCGAAGGCGGTATGACCAACCTGGAACGTCAGCAGATCCTGACTGAAGAGCAGTATCTGGACGCGCTGGAAGAGTTCGGTGACGAATTCGACGCGAAGATGGGGGCGGAAGCAATCCAGGCTCTGCTGAAGAGCATGGATCTGGAGCAAGAGTGCGAACAGCTGCGTGAAGAGCTGAACGAAACCAACTCCGAAACCAAGCGTAAAAAGCTGACCAAGCGTATCAAACTGCTGGAAGCGTTCGTTCAGTCTGGTAACAAACCAGAGTGGATGATCCTGACCGTTCTGCCGGTACTGCCGCCAGATCTGCGTCCGCTGGTTCCGCTGGATGGTGGTCGTTTCGCGACTTCTGACCTGAACGATCTGTATCGTCGCGTCATTAACCGTAACAACCGTCTGAAACGTCTGCTGGATCTGGCTGCGCCGGACATCATCGTACGTAACGAAAAACGTATGCTGCAGGAAGCGGTAGACGCCCTGCTGGATAACGGTCGTCGCGGTCGTGCGATCACCGGTTCTAACAAGCGTCCTCTGAAATCTTTGGCCGACATGATCAAAGGTAAACAGGGTCGTTTCCGTCAGAACCTGCTCGGTAAGCGTGTTGACTACTCCGGTCGTTCTGTAATCACCGTAGGTCCATACCTGCGTCTGCATCAGTGCGGTCTGCCGAAGAAAATGGCACTGGAGCTGTTCAAACCGTTCATCTACGGCAAGCTGGAACTGCGTGGTCTTGCTACCACCATTAAAGCTGCGAAGAAAATGGTTGAGCGCGAAGAAGCTGTCGTTTGGGATATCCTGGACGAAGTTATCCGCGAACACCCGGTACTGCTGAACCGTGCACCGACTCTGCACCGTCTGGGTATCCAGGCATTTGAACCGGTACTGATCGAAGGTAAAGCTATCCAGCTGCACCCGCTGGTTTGTGCGGCATATAACGCCGACTTCGATGGTGACCAGATGGCTGTTCACGTACCGCTGACGCTGGAAGCCCAGCTGGAAGCGCGTGCGCTGATGATGTCTACCAACAACATCCTGTCCCCGGCGAACGGCGAACCAATCATCGTTCCGTCTCAGGACGTTGTACTGGGTCTGTACTACATGACCCGTGACTGTGTTAACGCCAAAGGCGAAGGCATGGTGCTGACTGGCCCGAAAGAAGCAGAACGTCTGTATCGCTCTGGTCTGGCTTCTCTGCATGCGCGCGTTAAAGTGCGTATCACCGAGTATGAAAAAGATGCTAACGGTGAATTAGTAGCGAAAACCAGCCTGAAAGACACGACTGTTGGCCGTGCCATTCTGTGGATGATTGTACCGAAAGGTCTGCCTTACTCCATCGTCAACCAGGCGCTGGGTAAAAAAGCAATCTCCAAAATGCTGAACACCTGCTACCGCATTCTCGGTCTGAAACCGACCGTTATTTTTGCGGACCAGATCATGTACACCGGCTTCGCCTATGCAGCGCGTTCTGGTGCATCTGTTGGTATCGATGACATGGTCATCCCGGAGAAGAAACACGAAATCATCTCCGAGGCAGAAGCAGAAGTTGCTGAAATTCAGGAGCAGTTCCAGTCTGGTCTGGTAACTGCGGGCGAACGCTACAACAAAGTTATCGATATCTGGGCTGCGGCGAACGATCGTGTATCCAAAGCGATGATGGATAACCTGCAAACTGAAACCGTGATTAACCGTGACGGTCAGGAAGAGAAGCAGGTTTCCTTCAACAGCATCTACATGATGGCCGACTCCGGTGCGCGTGGTTCTGCGGCACAGATTCGTCAGCTTGCTGGTATGCGTGGTCTGATGGCGAAGCCGGATGGCTCCATCATCGAAACGCCAATCACCGCGAACTTCCGTGAAGGTCTGAACGTACTCCAGTACTTCATCTCCACCCACGGTGCTCGTAAAGGTCTGGCGGATACCGCACTGAAAACTGCGAACTCCGGTTACCTGACTCGTCGTCTGGTTGACGTGGCGCAGGACCTGGTGGTTACCGAAGACGATTGTGGTACTCATGAAGGTATCATGATGACTCCGGTTATCGAAGGTGGTGACGTTAAAGAGCCGCTGCGCGATCGCGTACTGGGTCGTGTAACTGCTGAAGACGTTCTGAAGCCGGGTACTGCTGATATCCTCGTTCCGCGCAACACGCTGCTGCACGAACAGTGGTGTGACCTGCTGGAAGAGAACTCTGTCGACGCGGTTAAAGTACGTTCTGTTGTATCTTGTGACACCGACTTTGGTGTATGTGCGCACTGCTACGGTCGTGACCTGGCGCGTGGCCACATCATCAACAAAGGTGAAGCAATCGGTGTTATCGCGGCACAGTCCATCGGTGAACCGGGTACACAGCTGACCATGCGTACGTTCCACATCGGTGGTGCGGCATCTCGTGCGGCTGCTGAATCCAGCATCCAAGTGAAAAACAAAGGTAGCATCAAGCTCAGCAACGTGAAGTCGGTTGTGAACTCCAGCGGTAAACTGGTTATCACTTCCCGTAATACTGAACTGAAACTGATCGACGAATTCGGTCGTACTAAAGAAAGCTACAAAGTACCTTACGGTGCGGTACTGGCGAAAGGCGATGGCGAACAGGTTGCTGGCGGCGAAACCGTTGCAAACTGGGACCCGCACACCATGCCGGTTATCACCGAAGTAAGCGGTTTTGTACGCTTTACTGACATGATCGACGGCCAGACCATTACGCGTCAGACCGACGAACTGACCGGTCTGTCTTCGCTGGTGGTTCTGGATTCCGCTGACCGGTCTGTCTTCGCTGGTGGTTCTGGATTCCGCAGAACGTACCGCAGGTGGTAAAGATCTGCGTCCGGCACTGAAAATCGTTGATGCTCAGGGTAACGACGTTCTGATCCCGGGTACCGATATGCCTGCGCAGTACTTCCTGCCGGGTAAAGCGATTGTTCAGCTGGAAGATGGCGTACAGATCAGCTCTGGTGACACCCTGGCGCGTATTCCGCAGGAATCCGGCGGTACCAAGGACATCACCGGTGGTCTGCCGCGCGTTGCGGACCTGTTCGAAGCACGTCGTCCGAAAGAGCCGGCAATCCTGGCTGAAATCAGCGGTATCGTTTCCTTCGGTAAAGAAACCAAAGGTAAACGTCGTCTGGTTATCACCCCGGTAGACGGTAGCGATCCGTACGAAGAGATGATTCCGAAATGGCGTCAGCTCAACGTGTTCGAAGGTGAACGTGTAGAACGTGGTGACGTAATTTCCGACGGTCCGGAAGCGCCGCACGACATTCTGCGTCTGCGTGGTGTTCATGCTGTTACTCGTTACATCGTTAACGAAGTACAGGACGTATACCGTCTGCAGGGCGTTAAGATTAACGATAAACACATCGAAGTTATCGTTCGTCAGATGCTGCGTAAAGCTACCATCGTTAACGCGGGTAGCTCCGACTTCCTGGAAGGCGAACAGGTTGAATACTCTCGCGTCAAGATCGCAAACCGCGAACTGGAAGCGAACGGCAAAGTGGGTGCAACTTACTCCCGCGATCTGCTGGGTATCACCAAAGCGTCTCTGGCAACCGAGTCCTTCATCTCCGCGGCATCGTTCCAGGAGACCACTCGCGTGCTGACCGAAGCAGCCGTTGCGGGCAAACGCGACGAACTGCGCGGCCTGAAAGAGAACGTTATCGTGGGTCGTCTGATCCCGGCAGGTACCGGTTACGCGTACCACCAGGATCGTATGCGTCGCCGTGCTGCGGGTGAAGCTCCGGCTGCACCGCAGGTGACTGCAGAAGACGCATCTGCCAGCCTGGCAGAACTGCTGAACGCAGGTCTGGGCGGTTCTGATAACGAGTAATCGTTAATCCGCAAATAACGTAAAAACCCGCTTCGGCGGGTTTTTTTATGGGGGGAGTTTAGGGAAAGAGCATTTGTCAGAATATTTAAGGAATTTCTGAATACTCATAATCAATGTAGAGATGACTAATATCCTGAAACTGACTGAACTAATTGAGTCAAACTCGGCAAGGATTCGATACTATTCCTGTGTAACTTTCTTAAGGAACGAGAATGAAACAGGAAGTGGAAAAGTGGCGACCTTTTGGACATCCGGATGGTGATATTCGTGATTTATCATTTCTTGATGCTCATCAGGCTGTCTACGTTCAGCATCATGAGGGCAAAGAGCCTTTAGAGTATCGCTTTTGGGTTACCTACTCTCTTCACTGCTTCACAAAAGATTATGAACATCAGACGAACGAAGAAAAACAATCGTTAATGTACCACGCGCCTAAAGAATCTCGTCCCTTCTGCCAGCACCGTTATAACTTAGCGCGCACACACTTAAAAAGAACTATTTTGGCGCTGCCAGAAAGCAACGTTATTCATGCCGGGTATGGTAGCTATGCCGTGATTGAGGTGGACTTAGACGGAGGAGATAAGGCATTTTACTTTGTTGCGTTCAGGGCTTTCAGGGAAAAGAAAAAACTCCGTTTGCATGTAACTAGCGCTTATCCCATTTCTGAAAAACAGAAAGGTAAATCAGTGAAATTTTTCACCATTGCCTACAACTTATTGAGAAATAAGCAGCTTCCTCAGCCCTCAAAATAACAAAACCCACCTTAAGGTGGGTTTCGCCAGAGAATTATCTCTGGTATTCAGAACGCCATTACCGGACTTTGCCTTGACCTTGCGATAATCGCAGGTTGCGGGATGTCTGAATTTCTTCAGTCTGCTGCATCCTGGAAGATGAGAACATGTGTTCTTATTTTCGTCTCTATCATAGTTGAGTATTTACTCTCTTACAATCAGATCTCTTTCATTGCTCAACAGGCGATGGCTTCAGACTTTGCATTACGGAATTTTTAAGAAAGGCAGGGCGAAACGAGGAAGAAGCTTTTCGCCCTGGACAACATTCCTGCTGACGGCACTACCATAAAAAAACACAACGCTTTCAACAACCTTGCGTTTTTCATCTTCCGTAGCGGCTCGGAATAAATTTACGTTCTTACATTCCGTCTCATAGTCTTTGCGAGGCGCGTCCCAGATAGCTGTCCCAGTCTTTCCATACCGGCTGCAAACCCTGAGCGGTTAACGCGGCAGCAACCGCTTCCGGTCTGCGATCGTCGTGCGGTGAGAACTGTTCCAACTCGGGGTGATTATCGGCATAGCCACCTGGCTGCGTTTTCGAGAAGGCGCTGACGTTATTGATCGCCAGCGGAATAACGCGATCGCGAAACCACGGTGATTCCCGCGTGGAGAGTGACAGTTCAATCTCCGGTGCAAGCAGTCGGAAGGCGCAGATGGTTTGCACTAACTGGCGTTCATCCATAATCGACGCAGGCTCAATGCCGCCAGTACATGGACGCAGGCGTGGGAAGGAGCTGTCAACGCGCCAGTTGTCGGAAAGGCCAATTAGCGCGCCGAGGCCTATCTTATCAATCCCCGCACGCCCCAGCCGATCCGGCGTTTCCAGCCGCCAGAAGAAGTCCTGTTTTTTGCCTTTCAGATGATGGCGGGCATAAGTCGCCTCGTGATATGTCTCCTGATAAACCATCACGCCATCCAGACCAAGTTGCTTTAACTCGGCGTATTCCGTCTCCGCCAGCGGTTGCACTTCCATCTGTAGTGAAGAGAACTGTTCACGAAGGGCAGGGAGATGACGACGAAAGTAATCCATCCCCACTTTCGCCTGATGTTCACCAGTGACTAACAGCAGATGTTCAAAGCCCATCTCCCGTATAGCGGCACTTTCCCTGGCAATATCCGCTTCATCCAGCGTTTTGCGCTTGATGCGATTACTCATGGAAAATCCACAGTACGTGCAGTCGTTAGCGCAAAGATTGGAAAGATAAAGCGGGACGTAGAAACTAACTGTGTTGCCAAATCGCTGACGGGTCAGACGCTGCGCCCGTTGGGCCAGTTGTTCCAGATAGCCACTGGCGGCTGGCGATAACAGCGCCATCATGTCGTCGCGGGTGAGTTGCGAGGCATTTAGCGCCCGCTCTACGTCAGCAGCCGTTTTGCCGTTGATACGCAGGCGGATGTCGTCCCAGTCCAGTTGTCGCCAGCGATCGCTGAAGGTTTTCATGCCGATGCCTCCAGAAATCCGGTCAGCGGGCTGGTGGCATGAGCAAAATGACTGCGGCTGCCCGGTCCGGACTGACGTGCCAGTAGGCCTGCTTCTACCGCCAGACGAAATGCCTTCGCCATGTTGACGGGATCGTCCGCGACGGCAATCGCCGTATTCACTAACACCGCGTCGGCCCCCATTTCCAGCGCCTGCGCGGCATGGCTGGGAACGCCGATGCCAGCATCGACAACCACCGGAACAGTGGCCTGCTGGATAATAATCTCCAGCATGGCACGGGTTTCCAGTCCCTGATTCGAGCCAATCGGCGCGCCGAGCGGCATCACCGCTGAGCGGCATCACCGCTGCACAGCCGACTTCTTCCAGACGTTTACACAATACCGGATCGGCCCCGCAGTAAGGCAGCACGACAAATCCCTGTTGTACCAGCGTTTCGGCGGCTTTCAGGGTTTCGATGGGATCGGGCAACAGCCAGCGGGCGTCAGGGTGAATCTCTAATTTTAACCAGTTTGTGCCTAACGCTTCACGAGCCAGATGGGCGGCGAAAATGGCTTCTTCCGCTGTTTTCGCCCCGGATGTATTTGGCAGCAGGGTCACACCCGCCGCGATAAGCGGTTCGAGGATAGCGTCGTTGTGCTGGCGCAAGTCGACACGTTTCATCGCCAGTGTCACCAGCTGGCTGCCGGAAGCGCGGATCGCCTCCACCATCAGTTGTGAAGAAGCGAATTTCCCTGTGCCGGTAAACAGATGTGAATCAAACGTTTTGTCCGCAATACGTAACATTTCAACCCCCTGCAATAACCTGAAAAAGCAGGATCTGGTCACCATCCTGCACGATATGTTGTGCCCATTGCTCACGCGGGACGATTTGCTGATTAATCGCCAGAGCCGCGCCCGCTTGTCGTTGGTCGAGTTGCTCCAGTAGTTCGTGAACAGTTTGCCCGGCGGCGCACTGCATCGCTTGATCGTTAAACAGGATCTGCATTGCTTCCTCCGCATACCGGGCAACCACTGGCGCGGCGCAACGCCAGGCTGCGCCACTGGCTAGACTTACCGTCGAACAGTCGGAGTTCTCCCGCAGGCGTCTCTATACCGCTTAACAACTTAATGGCTTCCAGTGCCTGCAAAGTGCCCATAACCCCGACCACCGGGCCAACCACGCCCGCCGTGCGGCAGTTGCGTTCTGGCTCCTGGTTATCTGGCCACAGGCAGCGGTAACACCCCTGCTCCCCGGGCGGCGTCAGTACCCTCACTGAAGATAGTACAGTCGAGCACCACATCGGCCCGTGCAACCGCATCTTTTAACGCCTCACCCGTTAACCGTTGTTGTAATGCTGTCAGTTGAATGTCGGGATTCAACTGTGTCAGTCGCTGTTGGCTGACCTGCGATTTCGGGCGATCGATATCTTCAGTGGTAAAGAGGATTTGTCGTTGCAGATTGCTTAAATGCACATCGTCGTCATCTGCCAGTACCAGCGTCCCGACGCCAGCCCCCGCCAGGTATAGCGCAGCAGGTGTACCCAGCCCGCCAAGACCGATAATCAGCACCTGGCTGTCGAGCAGTTTTTGCTGCCCGTCCAGAGCGGCAGTTTTTGCTGCCCGTCCAGAGCGATATCGTCGAGCAGGATTTGGCGGCTATAACGCATAAAGTCACGGTCATTCATCGCCAACTCCTGCAATTTCCAGCAACTGTGCCGTTGCCAAACGCCAGTCTGCGGCTTGAGTAATGGCGCTGACGACGGCGATACTGCCGACACCCGTTGCTATCACCGCAGGCGCGCGTGCCAGACTGATACCGCCAATCGTGGGATAATCCGCCAGGCGCTCAACATGCCGTGCCAGCTGTTCCAGCCCCTGCGGTGCAGAAGGCATCTGTTTGGTTTGCGTCGGGAACACATGTCCCAGCGCGATATAAGAGGGGCGTGCTGCCAGCGCGACGTCGATTTCCATATCGTCATGTGTCGAAACGCCCAGCCGCAGGCCTGCCGCGCGGATGGCATTGAGATCGGTGGCTTGCAAATCTTCCTGCCCCAAATGGACGCCATACGCCTGATGCTTGATCGCCAGCCGCCAGTAATCGTTGATAAACAATCGCGCGTTATAGCGGCGGCCCAGCGCAATTGCCGCCACGACATCGGCTTCCACCTCTTCATCGCGCCGATCTTTGATGCGTAGCTGGAGAGTACGTACGCCTGCATCCAACAGACGTTCGATCCACTGTACGCTGTCCACCACCGGGTACAGTCCTGAACGAAAAGGTACAGGAGGAAAATCAGGCTGATACATCACGCTTCCTCCTTACGCAGGTAGATTTCTCCGCCTCTGGCACGGAAGTTCTCCGACATATCCGCCATTCCCATTTCAATAGTTTGCGTGGCGGCGTAATCACGCACTTCCTGGCTGATTTTCATCGAGCAGAATTTCGGCCCACACATGGAGCAAAAATGAGCGACTTTACCGGACTCTTGCGGCAGGGTTTCATCGTGATAAGCGCGGGCAGTAAACGGGTCGAGGGCCAGATTAAACTGGTCTTCCCAGCGAAATTCGAAGCGGGCTTTCGACATGGCGTTATCGCGAATTTGCGCGCCCGGATGCCCTTTCGCCAGGTCAGCGGCGTGGGCGGCAATCTTATAGGTGATAAGCCCCTGCTTAACATCTTCTTTATTAGGCAGACCCAGATGCTCTTTTGGCGTTACGTAACAGAGCATCGCGCAGCCAAACCAGCCAATCATCGCCGCACCAATCCCCGACGTGAAGTGGTCATAGCCCGGCGCAATATCGGTAGTTAGCGGCCCCAGAGTGTAAAACGGCGCTTCGTGGCAGTGCTCTAACTCCTCGGTCATATTGCGGCGGATCATCTGCATCGGCACGTGGCCTGGGCCTTCAATCATCACCTGTACGTCATATTCCCAGGCGATTTTGGTCAGTTCACCCAGCGTATGCAGCTCGGCAAACTGCGCTTCATCGTTGGCGTCCTGAATAGAACCGGGGCGCAGACCGTCGCCCAGCGACAGCGAAACGTCATAAGCGGCACAGATTTCACAAATTTCGCGGAAGTGTTGATAGAGGAAATTTTCCTGATGATGGGAGAGGCACCATTTCGCCATAATCGAACCGCCGCGAGAGACGATACCGGTCAGGCGTTTCGCGGTCATCGGCACATAGCGCAGCAGTACGCCCGCATGGATAGTGAAGTAATCCACACCTTGCTCGGCCTGTTCCAGCAGCGTGTCGCGGAACGCTTCCCAGGTAAGATCTTCGGCGATCCCGTTAACCTTCTCCAGCGCCTGGTAGATCGGCACTGTACCGATCGGCACCGGGCTGTTACGCAAAATCCACTCGCGGGTTTCGTGAATATAGCGACCGGTGGAGAGATCCATCACCGTATCCGCTCCCCAGCGCGTGGACCATACCAGCTTTTCCACTTCTTCTTCGATGGAAGAGGTGACCGCCGAGTTGCCGATATTGGCGTTAACTTTTACCAGGAAATTGCGACCAATAATCATCGGCTCCGATTCCGGATGATTAATGTTGGCCGGGATAATCGCACGTCCGGCAGCAACTTCATCACGGACAAATTCCGCAGTGATATTTTCCGGCAGATGTGCGCCAAAGCTCATTCCCGGATGCTGGTGGCGTAAAACCTCGCTACGGATGCGCTCGCGGCCCATATTCTCGCGGATGGCGATGAATTCCATTTCCGGCGTGATGATGCCCTGGCGGGCGTAGTGCAGTTGGGTGACACGGCGTCCTGCTTTGGCGCGTTTTGGTGTTAGTACGCCGCTAAAACGCAGTTCGTCGAGGCCATCATCTGCCAGCCGCGCTTTAGTGTAATCGGAACTGCGCACGGTAAGTTCTTCGGTATCGCCGCGCGCATCGATCCACGGCTGGCGTAGTTTTGCCAGCCCTTGCTGCACGTTAATGGCAATCTGCGGATCACCATACGGGCCGGAGGTGTCGTAGACCGGAATCGCTTCGTTTTCTTCGTACTGCGGCTGTTCTTTGCTACCGCCAATTAGCGTCGGGCTAAGCTGGATCTCACGCATCGGCACGCGCACGCCGGGGTGTGTGCCAGTGATATAAATGCGTTTTGAGTTGGGAAAGGCGGTGCCTTCCAGGGTGTCGATAAAATGTTGGGCCCGGGCGCGTTGTTCGCGGCGGGTCAGTTTTGTTGCAGACATAGCTCATTCCAAAAAGTTAAGGACGTGGCTTGTCAGACGACGGATGAAGCAAGAGACGATCGCCGCAGGGGCGATGCGATAGCAGATTAACTCTTGTTCCCTTCGCAGGTATTAGCCTGATCAGGTTCCGCGGATCCCGAATAAACGGTCTCAGCCAGTTAAGGCACTCCGACAAGAAATTAGCCCCGCAAATGGGGCATTGAATGTAAATTACACGTTAACAGCGCAGAACTCAAGCAGGATGTTTGACGCGGGCGGCGTCAAGCACCAGCAGAATCAGCTTATCTTCCAGCACAAAGCGCGCTTCCAGCGCCTCGCCGATGTCAGATAAAACCTGTTGAAACTCAAGGTAATTATCATGATCGATGGCGGTTTCCAGACTGGAATCGTAGTAATCCATAATCTGTTGAGTATTGGCTTCGAGTTGCGGCCAAATCTTCGCGGCGCGCGCGAGTTGCCCGTTGCCTTCCAGCTTATGAAGAATGCGCTCATAAATACTGAAATGTCCGGCAGACAAGTAATCGACCAGGCTCTGACAAAAATCATCAAGGGCTTTTTCGTTTAGCCTCATGTACGATTCTTTGCCAGGCTTAATGCCAACCAGATTGTAGTAAGCCACGAGCAGATGCTTACGTACATGTAGCCAGCGATCAACCAGTTTGTTACTTCCTCTGACGCGCTCCGTCAGGTTATCGAGCTGGTTAAGCATGATTGACTCCGCAAGTTTGTATTCAAAAACTGCTCAGTGAGAAATGTAAAAACCATGTTAAACATGCCAGTGATGCAAAGGTAGTGCAAGAGCTATGGATCGTATAATTGAAAAATTAGATCACGGCTGGTGGGTCGTCAGCCATGAACAAAAATTATGGTTGCCGAAGGGAGAATTGCCATATGGCGAAGCGGCAAATTTCGATCTTGTGGGTCAGCGCGCACTACAAATCGGCGAATGGCAGGGGGAACCTGTTTGGTTAGTACAACAGCAGCGGCGTCACGATATGGGGTCGGTACGTCAGGTCATTGATCTCGATGTTGGGCTGTTTCAACTGGCCGGACGAGGCGTACAACTGGCGGAGTTTTACCGATCGCATAAATACTGTGGTTACTGCGGGCATGAAATGTATCCGAGCAAAACCGAATGGGCGATGCTGTGCAGCCATTGCCGTGAGCGTTACTACCCGCAAATCGCCCCCTGCATTATTGTTGCCATCCGTCGCGATGATTCGATCCTCCTCGCCCAGCATACCCGCCATCGTAACGGTGTCCATACAGTACTTGCCGGATTCGTCGAAGTGGGCGAAACCCTCGAGCAGGCAGTCGCGCGGGAAGTGATGGAAGAGAGCGGAATTAAAGTTAAAAACTTGCGTTACGTGACTTCTCAGCCGTGGCCGTTTCCTCAGTCTTTAATGACCGCGTTTATGGCGGAATATGACAGCGGCGACATCGTGATCGACCCGAAAGAATTGCTCGAGGCGAACTGGTATCGCTATGACGATTTGCCGTTACTCCCGCCGCCCGGCACCGTAGCGCGCCGTCTGATAGAAGATACGGTGGCGATGTGTCGGGCAGAGTATGAGTGATGATACACTGACCGCCTGACGCACTAAGGAACAGCCAAAATGACCGAACTTAAAAACGATCGTTATCTGCGGGCGCTGCTGCGCCAGCCCGTTGATGTCACTCCAGTATGGATGATGCGCCAGGCGGGTCGCTATCTACCGGAATATAAAGCCACGCGCGCCCAGGCAGGCGATTTTATGTCGCTGTGCAAAAACGCCGAGCTGGCGTGCGAAGTGACTTTGCAACCGCTGCGTCGCTACCCGCTGGATGCGGCGATCCTCTTTTCCGATATCCTCACCGTGCCGGACGCGATGGGGTTAGGGCTCTATTTTGAAGCCGGAGAAGGTCCGCGTTTTACCTCGCCAGTCACCTGCAAAGCTGACGTCGATAAACTGCCAATTCCGGACCCGGAAGATGAACTGGGTTACGTGATGAACGCGGTGCGTACCATTCGTCGCGAACTGAAAGGCGAAGTGCCGCTGATTGGTTTTTCCGGCAGCCCGTGGACGCTGGCGACCTATATGGTGGAAGGCGGCAGCAGCAAAGCGTTCACCGTGATCAAAAAAATGATGTATGCCGATCCACAGGCGCTGCACGCGCTACTCGATAAACTGGCGAAAAGCGTCACTTTGTATCTGAATGCGCAGATTAAAGCCGGTGCTCAGGCAGTGATGATTTTCGACACCTGGGGCGGCGTGCTTACCGGGCGCGATTATCAACAGTTCTCGCTCTATTACATGCATAAAATTGTTGATGGTTTACTGCGTGAAAACGACGGTCGCCGCGTACCGGTCACGCTGTTTACCAAAGGCGGCGGACAGTGGCTGGAAGCCATGGCAGAAACCGGTTGCGATGCGCTGGGCCTCGACTGGACAACGGACATCGCCGATGCGCGCCGCCGTGTGGGCAATAAAGTCGCGTTGCAGGGTAATATGGATCCGTCGATGCTGTACGCGCCGCCTGCCCGCATTGAAGAAGAAGTAGCGACTATACTTGCAGGTTTCGGTCACGGCGAAGGTCATGTCTTTAACCTTGGTCACGGCATTCATCAGGATGTGCCGCCAGAACATGCTGGCGTGTTTGTGGAGGCAGTGCATCGGTTATCTGAACAGTATCACCGCTAAGAGCCTGGTCCATCAGGCTATTTTATTTGCCATTTTGAGGCCGGGCAGTGCTCAAAATCCTCACGTACTACGTGTACGCTCCGGTTTTTCCGCGCTGTCCGGCCTCAAACTGCCTTCAACAATTACGCCTGGTGGACCAGGCTCTAAGGAGCGATTATGGATCTCGCGTCATTACGCGCTCAACAAATTGAACTGGCTTCTTCTGTGATCCGCGAGGATCGACTCGATAAAGATCCGCCGGATCTGATCGCCGGAGCCGATGTCGGGTTTGAGCAGGGCGGAGAAGTGACGCGAGCGGCGATGGTGCTGCTGAAATATCCCTCGCTTGAGCTGGTCGAGTATAAAGTTGCCCGCATCGCCACCACCATGCCTTACATTCCAGGTTTTCTTTCCTTCCGCGAATATCCTGCGCTGCTGGCAGCGTGGGAGATGCTGTCGCAAAAGCCGGATTTAGTGTTTGTCGATGGTCACGGGATCTCGCATCCTCGCCGTCTTGGCGTCGCCAGCCACTTTGGGTTGCTGGTGGTTTGGCTTATTGGTGGATGTGCCGACCATTGGCGTGGCGAAAAAACGGCTCTGCGGTAAATTCGAACCGCTCTCCAGCGAACCGGGCGCGCTGGCCCCACTGATGGATAAAGGCGAGCAGCTGGCCTGGGTCTGGCGCAGCAAAGCGCGCTGTAACCCGTTGTTTATCGCTACCGGCCATCGGGTCAGCGTGGACAGCGCGCTGGCGTGGGTACAACGCTGCATGAAAGGCTATCGTCTGCCGGAGCCAACGCGCTGGGCGGACGCGGTGGCCTCGGAACGTCCGGCGTTCGTGCGCTATACAGCAAATCAGCCCTAATTCAGGTAAACTGCGGATAATTTCCGTATTTGAGAACTCAACATGTTACAAAACCCAATTCATCTGCGTCTGGAGCGCCTGGAAAGCTGGCAGCATGTCACTTTCATGGCTTGCTTATGCGAACGCATGTACCCCAATTACGCCATGTTCTGCCAGCAAACCGGTTTTGGTGATGGGCAAATTTACCGTCGCATTCTCGATCTCATCTGGGAAACGCTGACCGTTAAAGACGCAAAAGTAAATTTCGACAGCCAACTGGAGAAATTTGAAGAAGCGATTCCTTCAGCCGACGATTTCGATCTGTACGGCGTTTATCCGGCAATCGATGCCTGCGTGGCGTTAAGTGAACTGGTCCATTCGCGTTTGAGTGGTGAAACGCTCGAACACGCGGTGGAAGTGAGTAAGACCTCCATCACGACCGTTGCGATGCTGGAAATGACTCAGGCTGGTCGCGAAATGAGCGATGAAGAGCTTAAAGAAAACCCAGCTGTAGAGCAAGAATGGGACATTCAGTGGGAAATATTCCGACTTTTAGCTGAGTGCGAAGAACGCGATATCGAGCTGATAAAAGGCCTTAGGGCAGACCTGCGTGAGGCGGGTGAGAGCAATATTGGTATAATTTTTCAGCAATAAGACCAGAAAACGTGATTTAACGCCTGATTTGTCGTACCTGGAGTCTTCCCTTTCGCCCCCCGTCTGGTCTACATTTGGGGGGCGAAAAAAAGTGGCTATCGGTGCGTGTATGCAGGAGAGTGCTATTCTGGCATTTCCGTCGCACTCGATGCTTAGCAAGCGATAAACACATTGTAAGGATAACTTATGAACAAGACTCAACTGATTGATGTAATTGCAGAGAAAGCAGAACTGTCCAAAACCCAGGCTAAAGCTGCTCTGGAGTCCACTCTGGCTGCAATTACTGAGTCTCTGAAAGAAGGCGATGCTGTACAACTGGTTGGTTTCGGTACCTTCAAAGTGAACCACCGCGCTGAGCGTACTGGCCGCAACCCGCAGACCGGTAAAGAAATCAAAATTGCCGCAGCTAACGTACCGGCATTTGTTTCTGGCAAGGCACTGAAAGACGCAGTTAAGTAAGATTGCGTGGCAGTGAACAGTTTTAACGAAGGGGTGGTTTCACCCCTTTTGTCTTTCTGGCGTCGATCATTGATGCTGGCTGGCGCTCTGCTTCTCACTGCCTGTAGTCATAACTCTTCACTTCCTCCCTTTACCGCCAGTGGATTTGCTGAAGACCAGGGCGCGGTACGCATCTGGCGAAAAGACAGCGGCGATAATGTGCATCTGCTTGCCGTGTTTAGCCCGTGGCGCAGTGGCGATACCACGACGCGAGAGTATCGCTGGCAGGGCGATAACCTCACGCTCATCAATATCAATGTTTACAGCAAACCGCCGGTGAATATTCGCGCGCGTTTTGACGATCGCGGTGATCTGAGCTTTATGCAACGTGAATCCGATGGGGAAAAGCAGCAGCTTTCTAACGACCAAATCGATTTATACCGTTATCGTGCTGATCAGATCCGCCAGATTAGCGATGCCTTACGTCAGGGGAGAGTCGTGCTGCGCCAGGGGCGCTGGCATGCGATGGAACAGACCGTGACCACCTGCGAAGGGCAAACCATTAAACCTGATTTAGATTCGCAGGCGATAGCGCATATCGAGCGCCGCCAGAGCCGCTCTTCTGTTGATGTCAGCGTGGCATGGCTGGAAGCGCCCGAAGGTTCGCAATTACTGTTAGTGGCAAACTCTGATTTCTGTCGCTGGCAACCCAACGAGAAAACGTTCTGATTTACCAGTGGCCCATACCCATATGACCGCCACCACCGCAGCCGCCGTAGCCCATGCCCATTCCGGCTCCCAGCGGAATACCCGCTTCCGCCATCGCGCTATATCTCGTTTCACCCGTAACTCATCTAACGACTGACGCAAATTCTCCATCTCTTTGGCGACCGCGTTAATTTTGCTGCTATCCGGTGGGTTCGCGGCTAACAGGGCATTGTATTCATAACGCTTCGTCACCAGTTGCTGTTGCAGTGCGCTGCTTTGAGCGTAAAAGTCATTATGGATTTTCTGCCACGCTGTCTGTTGTTCGCTGGTCAAAGGCGCGGCATTTTGCTGCCACATACCGTGTCCGCCGTGAGCAAATGCAGATGTCGATCCCATCGCCATTGCTGAAAGCGCCATCATTACCAGGGCAATTTTCGTGTTCCGTTTCATGGTTAATCCTCCAGTGGTTGTCTTACTTCGGGTATTGCATCTTCCGTGCCAACGATGAAACGCTGATATGACGGGTAATCTGGCATGATAAACGAGTAAAAATGACTCGCCTGCTGCGGGTAGCGAGTCATTTTTACTCATTGAAACTTAAGCCTTTGTGTTACAGCGCAGGGTAAGCGCTGATAAAAGATGGCATGATTTCTGCTGTCAGAAAGGGATGAGCAGGCAAAGAAGAAGATGCGTTTTATGCAACGTTCTAAAGACTCCTTAGCTAAATGGTTAAGCGCGATCCTCCCCGTGGTCATTGTTGGGCTGGTGGG
>OBYJ01000456.1_pt1 | contig 22717 bp, 16 predicted proteins | sample 1495481 | NCBI WGS metagenome assembly OBYJ01 (sample SAMEA2580197, study PRJEB22360) | human gut metagenome | biome: human gut; feature: human-associated habitat; material: faeces | place: Denmark | collected 2008/2010
AGCTATAACACAGCAAGAGCAAATAATAGGATTTTTTTATGAAGCAATTTATATGTTTTTTTTCGGGGCTATTACTTCTATTCGTCTCTACCACTCGTGTAGTTGCACAAGAAGTGTCTGACTATTCTCAACTAAGTGAAGAAGATTATAGTAAAATAGTTCTCCCCCCACTATCAGTTTTATTCGAAAATGCCAAGAACAGCCCCATTTATGAGATGGCGGACGTAAAGGCGAGAATTGAGCGCAAATTACTCCAAAAAGAGAAATGGTCATTTCTAGGTTTCTTCAGTTTACGGGGGAGCTATCAATACGGAATGTTCGGTAATGAGTCCACCTATACAGACGTGGCAGTCGCCCCATATCTTACCTACTCCACCCAGGCACAAAACGGTTACACAGTAGGCGCAGGTTTAAGCATCCCCTTGGATGATTTATTCGACCTCAAAGGACGTGTCAGTCGGCAAAGACTCACACTAAAAAGTGCAGAGTTGGAGCGGGAAGTGAAGTATGACGAAATCAAAAAGAATATTATTGAGATGTACGCAATGGCTACCTCACAGATGAGAGTTCTTCAGATGAGAAGCGAGAGTCTTGTGCTTGCCAATGTGCAATATGAAATATCTGAAAAGAATTTTGCTAACGGAACGATAGAGTCTACGGATTTATCGACAGATAAAGAGCGTCAGTCTCAAGCCCGTGAAGCATATGAGAAAAGTAAGTTTGAACTAACAAAGAGTTTAATGATACTTGAAGTTATTTCACGCACCCCCATCATACGAAAATAAAAAACTAAGATATGAACTTTATCATTTCTATTATACGGACCCTTTTTCGCCATCGTTGGCTGATATTGATAGGAACCGCTCTCTTCACATTGATGGTCATATATTATACACGCCACATGCGGGGAGGATATGATGTAAAGGCTACACTCTACACAGGTGTAGCATCAGGATATAACCTGGAGAGTGATAAGCGTACCGACTGGGCAACAGTACAGAATTCGATGGATAATCTAATCAGTATCATGCAAGCTGAAAGTACACTCAAAAGAGTATGCTTGCGGCTATTTGCCCGTATCCTCATCCAAGGAAGTCCAGATAAAGAAAATAACGGTATTACAGCTTCCAGCTACAACTACACCTACAATCATTTAAAAAACAGTCCAAATGGTAATGAGATACTGAAACTAATCGATAAATCAAGTGAAGACAAAACAGTAGCCAATCTGGAAGCATATATGCGCCCCCACAGAGACAACTACATATATGGATTATTTTATTATAATCACCCATTTTACAGCTATAATGCACTGAAAAATATAAAAGTGCAACGCCGTTTGACCAGTGATTTGTTGGACATCAGTTACTCATCTGGTGATCCCGGTATTGTCTATAATACTGTCAGTATCCTGATGGATGAATTTGTAGAAGAATACCGCCGTATACGTTACGGGGAAACAGATAAAGTAATCAAATATTTCGAAGAAGAGTTGGCACGGATTGGCAAACAGCTTCGACTGGAAGAAGAGGATTTGACTAAATATAACGTACAAAAACGTATCATCAATTATCTGGATGAAACAAAAGAAATAGCTGCTATCAGTAAAGAGTTTGAACTAAGAGAACAAGATGCACTGTTTGCATTCAATAGCACTAAATCCATGCTTGAAGAATTAGAAAAACACATGGACAGTAATGCCAAACAGGTGCTCAAAAACATGGAGTTTGTAGATAAACTGCGAGAAGCATCCAACATTACCAGCAGAATTTCAGAAGCTGAAGCAATGACTGATTCCAAGAAAGAGGATTCTCAGTCAGTAGAAAGTGATAAAAAGCAGTTAGCTAAAATCAAGCAAGAACTGAATGATCTGACAACTTCTTACGTTGGTCATAAATACACCAAAGAAGGTGCTTCACGAACCAATATCATCGATCAGTGGCTAGAACAAACCCTACTCTATGAAAAAGCTAAAGCAGAACTCCTTATCGTGCAAAATGCTCGTCAGGAATTGAACGAGCGATATGTATTTTTCGCACCGGTAGGTACAACTATCAAGCAAAAAGAACGTTCTATCAACTTTACCGAACGTAATTATCTGACTGTATTGCAAAGCTACAATGAAGCCTTATTAAGAAAGAAGAATTTGGAAATGACTTCTGCAACCTTAAAGGTATTGAATGAGCCGACCTATCCGATTGCGTCCAACTCAACTAACCGGAAGCAAATTGTTATTGCCGCTTGTATAGGAAGCTTTATTATTATAGTAGCTTTATTACTGTTGATTGAAATGCTTGACAGAACTTTACGAGATGCCAGTCGTAGCAAACGAGTAACCGGTTTCAAAGTTATAGGCGCTGTTCCCAGTACAAAATCCTCCCGTTATGGTGGATTAGCCAAAACTTATGTCCAAATTTCCATAAAAGAGTTGAGTAATGCGTTACTTCGTTTCTTAACCAAGCGCAAGTCTCCAGGTGTATTCATCATCAACCTCTTCAGTACCAGCGACCATTCCGGGGAAGAAGAACTAGGAAATTTGATCTGTGGATATATGCAAAGCCGTATGCTAAATACAAGATTCATTACCTACGGAGTAGATTTCAACACAGACTCCACACAATACCTGCTTGCAAAAAATATCACAGACTTTTATACTTTACAAGGAGAAGATATATTGATAGTTGCCTATCCACCATTGTCTAAGAGTAATATCCCGAGTGCGCTACTACATGACGCTAACGCCAACATTTTGGTAGCCCCAGCAGACCGTGGTTGGAAAACTATTGACAAGCAACTTTGCGAACAACTTATGCAACAACTGGGTAAAACTGATGTTCCATTCCGTCTCTGCCTCACCAATGCTTGTCGCGAAGCAACAGAGGATTTTACAGGACAACTTCCTCCCTATACATTATTACGTAGAATCGGTTACCGTTTCAGTCAATTGTCATTAACAGAAAAAATGATATTCAACCTCAAGAGAAAAGCAAAAGAAGCAGAAGACGAGGACGATGACGAATAGGGTAATTACATTCCATATCCTGCTTGCCGCACAGTTTGCGCTGATTGCGGTAAGTATGCTTGTAAACGTTAAGACAGGACTATTCTCAATGGTACTTATCTTACTGTTTACCGCCATCTGTCTAATACAACTTAGCAATGACGAGCGTACAAATTGGAAACCCGGTCAAAATATAATGACCTACCTCTTTATTGTCTGGCTACTGTTTTACGTAGCAGAAATATTGAATCCCAACAATGTGATGGCAGCATGGAACATCAATCTCACTCCATACGCCCTCATTCCGTTAATATGTGCATTCGTCGTTCCGGTTGTCATACGTACCAAGAAGGACGTTGAACTACTGCTAATAATATGGTCGATATTCGTCATAATATTCACCCTAAAAGGTTATTGGCAAAAAAATCATGGTTTCAGCTCCAAAGACCTTTATTTCTTGCATGTACTGGGAGGCGCACGCACTCACATTATCTGGTCGGGAATCCGTTACTTCTCCTGCTTCTCAGATGCCGCAAACTATGGTGTACACGCTGCCATGTCGGCAGTCACCTTCGCCATTGCTGCATTTTTTGTTGATTCGAGATGGAAGCGTATCTACTTCCTTTTTATCGCTTTTTGCGGTATTTACGGAATGGGGATTTCCGGAACCCGTTCTGCCATGGGTGTTCTTATGGGTGGTATGCTAATGATAACCATCATAGCTAAAAACTGGAAAGCACTATTAGGCGGCATATTCATATCCATTAGTGTATTTGTGTTTTTCTATTATACCAATATTGGAAGTGGAAATCAATATATCCACAAAATGCGTTCCTCTTTCCATCCTACGGAGGACGCTTCATACCTCGTACGTGTTGAAAATCGGCAAAGAATGAAAGAATTGATGGCAAGAAAACCTATCGGATACGGCATCGGACTCTCTAAAGCTGGAAATTTTGAATCAAAAGAACAAATGCCCTATCCTCCCGACTCATGGTTGGTAGCCGTTTGGGTAGAGACAGGAATCGTCGGTCTGATTCTCTATCTTGCCATTCATGGTGTCCTCTTTGCGTGGTGTTCATGGATATTAATGTTTAAAGTACGCAATAAAAGTTTACGTGGATTAATAGCAGCATGGATATGCATGGACGCAGGTTTTTTCATAGCCGCTTATGTCAACGACGTAATGCAATACCCTAATCAATTGACTGTATATATAGGATTCGCACTCTGTTTTGCTGCTCCACATATTGACAAACGTATCAGCGAAAAGAAAGCGGAAGAAGAAACAGTAACAGAAGAAGATTTAATATCCACCCAAGAATTCAACGAACAAAAATGACAAACAATACTCCGGACATATCATTTATAACAATCTGTTATAACGGATTCAAAGACACCTGTGAGTTGATAGAGTCCTTGCAAAGCAAGATACACTCTGTGAGCTACGAAATCATTGTTGTTGACAATGCCTCACGCGAAGACGAAGCAACCCAAATACACAACCTGTATCCCTCCGTCATTGCTATCCGCAGTAATGAGAATGGTGGTTTTTCCGGTGGTAATAACATAGGCATCCGGGCAGCAAAAGGCAAATATATATTCCTTATTAATAATGACACCTACATTGAGTCAGACAATATCGCATATTTAATAGAACGACTGGAAAGTCGTCCGGAAATAGGAGGAGTATCACCTAAGATACGTTTCGCATTTCCACCGCAACACATACAGTTTGCCGGCTTCACCCCTTTATCACAAATCACACTACGTAACAATATGCTGGGATTCGACTGTCCGGATGATGGTACATTCGACACTCCCCACCCCACTCCTTACCTGCACGGCGCCGCCATGATGATAAAGCGGGAAGTCATTGAAAAAGTAGGAATGATGCCAGAGATATTTTTTCTCTATTACGAAGAATTAGACTGGAGTACGAGTATGACCCGTGCCGGATATGAACTATGGTATGATCCTCGCTGTACCGTTTTTCATAAAGAAAGCCAAAGTACAGGACAGCTAAGCAAACTGCGTACTTATTTCCTGACGCGCAACCGTCTGTTTTATGCACGACGCAATCTGAAAGGATGGAACCGTATCGCCTCCGTCCTCTATCAAAGTACCATCGCTGCCGCAAAAAACAGCCTGGTCTATATACTTAAAAGACGTTTCGACTTAAGCGCTGCAGTATTCTATGGAGTAAATTCCGGGCTTTTCCGCTCTTCATCTGAAAAGAAGAGCACTATTCTACCGAAAAAGGGAGGTACTCCCCTATCCGAATTATCCGAAAAGCAAACTACCACTGTATAAACTCTAAATACTATGAATATCGTCGATTGGATTCTCTTCACCCTCCTTGGACTTTGCGTATGCTACTTATTACTATACGCGATTGCCTCCAAATTCTACCGGGCACCCCATTTTCCGGAAGCCCGTACATTCCGGCGTTTTGTCGTATTCTTCCCAGCTTACAAGGAAGACCGTGTTATTGTGTCCTCCGCGCGCAGTTTCCTAGAGCAGGATTACCCACAGGAATTATTCGACGTCATCGTTATTTCCGACCAAATGCAATTTGCAACCAATGACACACTGCGTTCTCTGCCTATTTGCCTACTGATAGCGGATTACAAAGAAAGCTCCAAAGCTAAAGCCCTAACAATGGCAATAGATTCTATCGAAGGCGAACCTTACGACATTGTAGTCATCATGGATGCCGACAACCTGACTTCCCCGGATTTTCTGGCAGAAGTAAACCGTGCATTTGACAACGGTGTAAAATCTGTACAAGCTCACCGAACAGGCAAGAACCTGAACACAGATATTTCTGTTCTCGACGGTATTAGCGAAGAAATCAATAACGGCATTTTCCGCAGTGGGCACAACGCCCTTGGACTTTCAGCTGCTCTGTCCGGTTCAGGAATGGCTTTTGAAGCAGAGTGGTTCAGGCAAAATGTGAAACACCTCGAAACGGCAGGTGAAGACAAAGAGTTGGAAGTATTGCTTTTACAGCAACGAATTCACACCACTTACCTGCCACAGATACCAATCTATGACGAAAAGACACAGAAAGAAGAAGCCATCAGCAATCAACGTAAACGTTGGATAGCTGCACAATTCGGCATTCTCCGCAGTTCACTGTCCGGACTATGGAAAGCAATCTGTCAAGGCAATATCGACTACTGTGACAAAATAATACAATGGATGCTTCCGCCACGATTGATACAACTGGCAGCTGTTTTCGGAGTGACGCTTATTTTCACTGCTATCGGCATCTGGTTAAGCCTTCAAAGCAATTCCTCCGGACACGAATGGACAATAGCCATTAAATGGTGGATATTATCTGCAGCCCAGATAGCAGCAATGATACTCCCTATACCGAACAACCTGTTCAACAAGCAATTAGGAAAAGCTATCATCAAGATACCCATGCTGGCACTTACCACTATCGGCAATCTATTTAAGTTGAAAGGAGCCTACAAGAAGTTCATCCATACAGAGCATGGAGAAGAACATTCATAACCAGAATTTACTTAACGCAGCAACTTTAAAAAAAGCCTTATTATAATAAGAAAGAAAAACATCATCACCCCACTAAAAAGAAAAGATTATGAAAATAGCCATTGAAGCCCAACGTATCTTCCGTCCTAATAAACATGGAATGGATTTCGTCGCTCTCGAAACAATTCGAGAGTTACAGAAAATGGATCATGAGAATGAATACTTTATCTTTATTAGTCCGGGCGAAGACAGATGCCTCGAAAGTTCGGACAATGTACATATCATCGAATTAAAGTGCCCCACATATCCGCTTTGGGAACAAGTGGCTCTTCCTCGAGCAGTGAAAAGCATTAAACCTGATCTGTTACATTGCACCAGCAACACGGCTCCTCTCCATTGTCCTGTACCATTGGTGCTGACACTACATGACATTATTTACCTAGAAAAACGACAGTCGTCCAGCCTGTCATGGTATCAGGAAATGGGGTGGCATTATCGTCGGCTCGTCGTCCCCCGTATACTTCCCAAATGCAAAAAGATTATCACTGTCTCACAATTCGAACGAAAGCGGATTCTCGAAGCGTTACACTTACCAGAAGAACAATTAGTAGCTGTGTACAATGGCTTCAACAGTCACTTCCATCTACAACCGAAAGCTCCTGAGATAACCCGGAAGTATATCGATGCAGAAAACTACCTGTTCTTTTTGGGAAATACTGATCCTAAAAAGAATACCCCAAGAGTATTAAAAGCATACAGCGACTACCTGAAACAGTCGGTACAAAAACTCCCATTACTTATTGCCGACCTCAAAGAAGACGCTATCGACCGGATCTTGGAAGAAGAAAAGATAACTGAAATCAAAAGTTATCTTCGCTTCCCCGGATACATTGCGAATACCGATCTTCCAGCACTTTATGCTGGAGCATTCGCATTCCTTTATCCTTCTCTTCGGGAGAGCTTTGGTATCCCGATGTTGGAAGCAATGGCCTGTGGAACACCTATCATAGCAGGTAATACATCGGCTATGCCTGAAATAGCCGGGGAAGGTGCTTTACTAGCCGACCCGCTTAATACTAAAGACATTACAGAAAAAATACTGCAACTGGAAAGTGATGAAACATTCTATCAGAAACAAGTAGAATATGGATTAAAACGCAGCCAACAGTTCTCTTGGCGGAACACAGCAGAGTCACTGCTAGATATATACAAAGAGTTTGCTTAATAAAAAAATAATAATTAGAAATAACAAAAAGAGCGGGGCTTCTATAACAGTGCCCCGCTCTTTTTGTTCGCCTCATGAATTCTCATGTGGTCTCCAGGCATCCCACTATTTTTTATCAAACTTTCGAACGACATAGTACATAGGTAAAAAAACATCTATCATACTATCATACATTTCAATAATCATCTAATTATCAAAAGAATAAACATGAAAGATGACTTTCAAAAAATGTATCTATCATATTTTTATTGCAAAAAACAGGTATCTATCACGTCTATACTATGTCTATTTTAGTATAGTATTAGATGAAATTAGCCTTTAAAAGGCATAAAGATGCACACTTTATAGGAAATAACCTGTATCTGACAGCTTAATAATCTATTGGGAGCGGTGGTCTTTCTATAGTTCACACATGCAGGCTGTATAGCCCACGCATGTAAACCGTACAGCCTACACATATGGGCTGTGCATCACACAGATGTGGGCTATAAACTTATCGCTGTTAAAGTTGGATTATTAAGCCATGATAATCGTATTTATACGGATTAATTACAACAAAAGCAAGCTATCTCATGCATATAAGACTTTTATTCGGCTATTTTGTAGATGATAGATAACCTGTTTTTGCTAGTAAAAGTATGATAGATACATTTTTTTAAAGCCATCTATCATACTTATTCTTCTAATAGTAAGGAGACTATTAAAATGCATGATAGTATGATAGATGTTTTTTTCACTATGTAGTATTTAGCTGAACGTTTTTCTGTGTCATCAACATTCACAACATTTGTTACCAAATAGTAAAAGCTCTGTTAAACGAGAAATGCCAATAAAGAAGAGGCTATACTCTTAAAATACAGGAAGCTTGGTGCGAACAAGAAGAAGAATGGTTCGTTCAAGGAGCCGAGCAATGAAAAGAAGATCAAAAAAAGATAGTTATTTTCATATCTTTTATTACCTTTGTGGCACAGCTTAGCTGTTCAAAATCAAAGGAAAAAACATGAATGAGAGTGAAGACACAAGCAATCCATCGGTAAAAGCACTCATTGTCTTTAGAGAAAACGGGGATACGGACAATTTGTTCGTACCAATTTTGTGCGATGCGATCAGGATGGCTGGCATTGACGTGCGATGTTCCACAAAAGAGTTTTGGGACTCGGATACGGATTATGATATCATACATTTCCAATGGCCGGAAGAAGTTATAGGCTGGACATGTAGCAACCCCGACACTATTCGCCGACTGGAAGAACGTATCCGTTTTTTTCGTTCACGAGGAACACGGTTTATCTACACACGACACAATGTCCGTCCACATTATGCTAATGAAATCATAAGCCGGGCCTATGATATTATCGAATCGCAGAGTGACATCGTCGTACACATGGGGCGTTTCAGTCGCGACGAATTTCTCACAAGATATCCTGACAGCCAGAATACAGTGATCCCTCACCACATCTACCAATACACTTACAAAGAAGATATCAGCGTAGAACGCGCACGCCAATATCTCAATCTCTCGCAAGATGCATTCATTGTCACTGCCTTTGGAAAATTTCGCAATCGTGAAGAAATACGCATGGTGCTCGGAGCGTTCCGCAGCTGGAATGAGGAACGCAAGATGCTGTTAGCTCCACGCCTCTATCCTTTTTCAAGACACAACAACTATGGCAGAAATTTCCTCAAACGATGGATTTCAAGGGCCGGATATTATCTATTCATGCCACTGCTTAACCGCATATATAAACTACAGGCAGGAGCCAACGACGAGCTGATAGACAACTGTGACCTGCCCTACTATATGGCTGCTTCAGACGTGATATTCATCCAACGGAAAGACATATTAAATTCGGGTAACGTACCCCTTGCTTTCCTCTATCACAAAGTGGTGGTAGGTCCCAAAGTAGGAAACATCGGCGAACTGCTTTCCGAAACCGGTAACCCGACATTCAATCCCGATAACAAAAAAGACATCTTGCGAGCACTCGAAGAAGCCCGCCGACTTGCCGCATGGGGACAAGGGGAAGTGAATTACACGTACGGCATGGAAAATATGAGCATCCACAAAGTGGGACAAGCATACGCACAAACATATAAACAAGCAATCAATGGCTAATAACATTAAGAGTCAATTATTTTCAGGGGTATTTTACACTGCATTGGCTAAATACAGCGGCGTCTTCATATCCCTTGTCGTAGCAGGAATACTGGCCCGCCTATTATCACCGGATGACTTCGGAATCGTAGCTGTCGCTACCGTAATCATCGCGTTCTTCAATCTTCTCACCGACATGGGAGTATCTCCCGCCATCATCCAACACAAATCGTTGACTAAAGATGATTTGTCGGATATTTTTTCATTCACCGTATGGACAGGTATCGGAATCAGTATCTTATTCTTCGCTTCTTCGTGGATTATTGCCGATTATTACCAGAGCGATACTCTACGGACTTTGTGTCAACTGCTGTCTGTCAACCTCTTTTTTGCCTCTGCCACCATCGTGCCGGGAGCATTGTTCTACCGGAACAAAGAATTTAAATTCATAGCTATCCGTAGTTTCGTTATTCAAATCTCCGCAGGTGCAGCCGCCGTGACCGCTGCCCTTTGCGGAGCAGGACTATATGCATTAATTATCAATCCGATTGTATCCAGCATACTGATATTCGTTATCTCCTTTCAGCGTTATCCGCAACGGCTGCGCTTCACATTGGGGTTGACGGTACTCCGGAAGATATTTTCCTATTCTGCCTACCAATTCCTGTTCAACGTCATCAACTATTTCAGTCGAAATCTGGATAAACTACTGATTGGCAAATACATGGGCATGTCCGACTTAGGATATTATGAGAAATCTTACCGCTTGATGATGCTGCCTTTGCAGAATATCACACAAGTCATCACTCCGGTGATGCACCCTATTTTCAGTGATTTTCAGAATGACAAAGGAAAACTGTTAAGTTCTTACGAACACATTGTCCGTTTTCTTGCCTTTATTGGTCTTCCACTTAGTGCACTGCTTTTCTTCACAGCAGAAGAAGTGACAATTATTATTTTCGGTAATCAATGGATGCCGTCCGTACCTGTATTCCGAATTCTGTCACTCTCCGTAGGGATTCAGATTATACTTTCTTCGTCCGGTTCCATCTTTCAAGCAGCAGGCGATACACGGAGCTTGTTTGTGTGCGGAGTATTTTCATCTGTACTCAACATGGCAGGTATATTGCTCGGAATATTCTACTTCGAAACGCTGACAGCAGTGGCAAGTTGTATCGTGATAACGTTCACCATCAACTTTATACAATGTTATTGGCAAATGTACCGGGTAACTTTCCAAAGAAGTGCCTGGCCATTCATGCGTCAGCTTATTTCTCCATTGATAATTAGCACTTTGATAGTGCTAGCCCTTATTCCGATGCAATATGTACTGGGAGGAATGAATATTTTTGTGACAATTATTGCTAAAGGTATAATTAGTTTTATTATCTTTGGGGGATATATACAGGCTACGCATGAGTATGACATTATAGGGAAAGTGCGGAGTATCATGTGTAAGAGAAAGTAAATAGACAAAATAAACAATATACAGAGATTTATATATAACGAATGAAAGCCTTGTTCCTTATATTCCATGGCTTTGACAAAGCCAATGGAATTAGTAAGAAAATACATTATCAAGTGAAAGCCCTCAAAGAATGTGGAGTGGATGTTCGCCTGTGTCATTACGATATCACCGCTTATGGTGAACGCCGCTGGATAGTAGATAACGAAGTCATTGCCGACTTTGGCACAGGAGCTGCCGCCAAAGTTTGGAAACGTGTCTATTATTCTCCTATTATAGAATATGCCCGCCGCGAAAAAATCGAACTGGTATATATCCGTTCCCATCACAACGCCAATCCGTTTACCTTACGACTGGTGAAACTGTTAAAACAGACAGGTGCCAAAGTGGTAATGGAAATTCCAACTTATCCATACGATCAGGAATACACTTCCCGGTCTATGAAATTTTATTTGCTCATCGACCGTTGCTTCCGACACCAACTAGCTAAACATCTGGACGGCATTGTCACTTTCTCCAACGCGGAAACGATCTTTGGAGGAAAAACCATACGTATCTCCAACGGGATAGACTTTGATGCCATTCCCATGAAGCAAAGCCAAAATGACACTTCACATGAACTGCATCTTATCGGTGTAGCCGAAGTACACTATTGGCATGGATTTGACCGCATGGTGAACGGAATGGCAGAGTACTACCGGACTAACCCCAATTATAAAGTATATTTCCACATCATCGGTCCACTATCCGGCGAACGGGAACGGGAAGAAATTCTGCCTGTCATCCGCAACAATCATTTGGAACCGTATGTCATCATGCACGGACCATTACATGGTGAGGAACTGGATATCCAATTTGAAAGAGCAGATTTCGCTATTGGTAGCCTCGGACGCCATCGAAGCGGTATCACTTATATCAAGACACTGAAAAACCGTGAATATGCCGCACGGGGATTTGCCTTCACATATTCGGAAATGGACGAAGATTTTGACTCCATGCCTTATGTATGGAAGGTTCCTGCTGACGAATCGCCAGTAGACATCCCGACGTTGGTTGAATTTCAGAAGTCATTGAAAACCACGCCACTTGAGATTCGCGAATCGGCCCGTCCATTATCATGGAAAGCCCAAATGCAAAAAGTAATTGAGAAGATAGGATTTAAGACACAGCAAATATAACCAAAGTTACAAACAATAGTTGATGAGCAAACAGATTAAAATAGCCTACTGCATTCCCTCTCTCTATTACCCCAGCGGTATGGAGCGGGTGTTAACGCTAAAAGCAAATTATTTTGCTGAACATTTCGGCTATGAAATACATATCATTCTGACAGACGGCAAAAACAAGAAGCCTTATTATGAGCTTCACCCGTCTATCACCCTCCACCAACTGGATATTAACTACGATGAAATGTACGGGCGCACTTTGCCAAAAAGGATTCTCGGATATTGGAAAAAACAACGATTGTTCAAAAAGAGACTTAATGAATGCCTCTGCAACATCCGTCCGGATATTACAATCTCCCTCCTTCGCCGTGATATTAATTTCATCAATAAAGTGAAAGACGGAAGCATAAAAATCGGAGAAATCCATTTCAATAAATCCGACTACCGTGCATTCAATGACAATCACCTTCCCATGTTCTTGCAACGGATCGTGAAGGAACACTGGAGACGACAACTCATACGTCAGTTGCGCCAACTGAAACGCTTCATCGTTCTTAGCCATGAAGATGCCGCTCAATGGACAGAGTTAAACAATGTAAGCGTGATATACAATCCACTTCCTTTTTACCCGGGAGTATCTTCCGACAATTCACAAAAACAGGTAATAGCTGTCGGACGATATGTACCGCAAAAAGGATTCGACCGCCTGATTCCTGCCTGGAAGATTGTCAGTGAACAACATCCAGATTGGACGCTACGCATTTACGGAGATGGCATGCGCGAAAAATTACAACAACAGATTGACTCGCTTGGCATTTCATCCAATTGTGTTCTGGAGCATAGCGTACCGAATATTGTAGACAAATATTGCGAAAGTTCCATATTTGTCCTATCGTCACGGTTCGAAGGGTTTGGAATGGTTATCATTGAAGCAATGGCCTGTGGCGTCCCTCCGGTGTCATTTACCTGTCCCTGCGGTCCGCGCGACATCATTACTGATGGCAAAAATGGTCTATTGGTAGAGAATGGAGATATCGAAGGCTTGGCAGGGAAAATATGTTATCTCATTGAGAATGAAAAAGTACGGAAAGAGATGGGCAAACAAGCACGCATCAATGTGGAACGTTTCAAGATTGAACACGTGGCACAAGAATGGAGAGAGTTATTCGAAACATTAACAAAACAACCTTATAGCGATCAATTATCATGATACCAAAACTAATACACTTATGCTGGCTAAGCGGAGATCCTTATCCGCATAAGATACAGAAATGCCTGGACAGTTGGAAGAAGCACCTTCCCGACTATGAAGTTATGTTGTGGGACTGTAACCAATTTGATCTGAAAAGCAGTCTGTGGGTAGAACAGGCTTTTGCAGCCAAAAAATATGCTTTTGCGGCAGATTACATCCGCATGTATGCTCTCTATCACTACGGAGGTATTTATCTCGACTCTGACGTAGAAGTGCTAAAAAGCTTTGACGAATTTCTGAAACTTCCCTATTTTGTAGGAGCTGAAAATGCAGGCACTATCGAAGCAGCTATCATAGGCGCGGAAAAAGGATGTGACTGGGTAAAAGCTTGCTTGGATTATTATCAAGACAGGAAGTTTGTAAAAGAAGACGGGCAAATGGATATCCGTATGCTACCGGAAATAATGAATGAGACGATACAGAAACTGAAACCTGTATATAATCTTCCATCCGGAAGCAGGATTAATGAATTGGAAAAGATAGATATGCAGACAAAGGTATGTGTGCTTCCGTGTGAATACTTTTCTCCAAAAGTCTTCGATTCGCGACAAGTGATTTTGACTCCATATACGTATGCGATCCATCATTATCAAAACTCGTGGTTCTCACACAAAGCATTTTTCTATTACCGTACAAGAACGCTTCTTATCAGAATATTCGGGTATCGGTGCGTCAGAAATATAGAGAGATTCTTACGAAAAAAATAATATAAATTAGATACAACTATGAACAAATGGTACAGTAAATATCTGCAAGTATACGAAAAACCGTTCTCTGAAGCTTCTCCATTCATAGTTGAAGAAGTGCGCCAGAATATTGCAAAATTACAAAGCAATAACCCAATTGTCACAGTGTCACTGATCGGGTATAATGAGGAAAAGCATTTACTTGCCTGTCTATGGTCTTTGAGCGAAATGCAATGTAAATATCCTGTTGAGATTATCGGTGTAGACAACGAATCAAAAGATCGGACAGCCGAAATTTTTCAAGCATGTGGAGTGCCTTATCATACGGAAACCCAGCATAGCTGTGGTTTTGCCCGACTTTGTGGTTTGAACAACGCACGGGGAAAATATCATATCAATATTGATTCCGACACGATGTATCCACCCAAGTACGTAGAAATGATGGTGGATGCTTTAGAGCGTCCGGGAGTGGTGGGAGTCAGCTCCTTATGGAGTTATATTCCTGACGAAAATCATTCACCGTTCGGATTGAAAATCTATGAAGCTGCCCGTGATTTGCATCTGTGGATGCAATCTTTTAAACGTCCCGAACTTAGTGTACGCGGTCTTGTATTTGCCTATCGCACAGAGTATGCAAAGAAAACAGGCATCCGCACGGATATTATTCGCGGTGAAGATGGATATCTGGCTTTACAGCTTAAACAATTTGGTAAAATCGCATTTGTACGTAACCGTAAAGCACGCGCAGTAACAGGATATGGAACGGTGGGGGCAGACGGAAGTTTATTCAACAGTTTCAAAGTGCGCGTTGTAAAAGGGTTGAAAGGTATTGGAGGTATATTCACAAAGAAAAAAGAATATAAAGATGAAGATAGCAATCTGATTAAAAACAAATAACTTTCACACACTCTAAAAAAGAATACTATGATTATCCGTAATCCATATGACAGAGATGACCTGAATATTGGTAAGAAAGACAGGGTACTAGAAGTAGGGTCGGGACATAATCCGACTTACCGGGCTGATGTTATTGTAGAGCAGTACATAGAAACGAACTATCACCGATGCGGAAATCTTAAGATTTATCCACACCAGGATTTTATCAATGCAAACGGAGAAGCATTGCCGTTTAAGGATAAGGAGTTTGATTATGTGATTTGTAACCAAGTACTTGAACACGTTGAAAATCCGGCAGATTTTATTCGTGAACAATGCAGAGTATCTAAGAGAGGATATATGGAGACTCCTAGTCTGTTGGGCGAGTTTCTTTTTCCCAAAAAATCTCATAAATGGATTATCCTCTATCTGGATAAAAAACTAATTCTTTTTGAGAAATCGAGGATGCCGGGAAATTATGAAAATAATTATGGTGAACTGTTTCTAAATTATCTGCCTTACCAGTCGCTGACCTACAAACTGCTATGGCTCACCGAAGGAGACTTGATGCTGAACCGATGCGAATGGAAAGATAATATAGAATTCATCGTTAACCCGATTGATGAAAAATATACTGATTTCTTTACCAAACCGTGGAGCCGGCAGATGGTGGAACAGTTATATCCACGCAGAAGTGCAGTAAAAGAATTAAAGAAAGTGGGTAGCGCTCTCTATTATATGATAAAAAATAAAGTAAAAAATAAGACTCATAGACATGTTCCGATAACTTTGGAGGAATATATGAAAAATGAAAAGAAAAAATAATATGATACTCAATTTTGTCTTATCTAAAATGTTTATAAGATCGGCATGTACTCTATCGATTGTACTATTGTCTAGCTCTTGCATTGATACAAAAAACAATTTGTTTATTGACAAGGGGAATTTACTTTCGTTCAAATTTGAAAAAAAATTAAATCCTCAATTAGCAGAAGATATAGAACTACCTATATATACTAGTCATAATAAATTAACTTGGTATTTAGACAAACCCATTGATGCAAGCAACCTAATAGCCTCATTCAGTACAGAAAGAGGTAAATTATACATCAACAATAAAGAACAAAAAGATGGAGTAACCGCTAACGATTTCAGTGAAATCATCACATATACCTTTAAAGGAGATAATGGAGAAACAAAAGATTATCAAGTCCGATTGTTACCATATACAGGACTGCCAGTTGTCATAATCAAAACTAATGGAGAACACCCACTACTGGATCGGGAGAATTGGCTCACTGCATCATTCGAAATTAAAGGAATGAATCATTTTGAAGATTTCAAAGATTCTATTGAAGTAAAAGGAAGAGGAAATGGTACATGGAGATTTCCTAAAAAACCATTCAATGTGAAACTAAACAATAAATCAAGCATACTTGGAATGCCTAAACACAAAAGATGGAGCTTCCTCGCTAATTATAGAGATAGAACCTTACTTCGAAATGATGTCACATTTCATATCGGCTACATAGCTGACAACCTACAATGGACCCCCAAAAGCCAATTTGCTGAAGTAATCTTTAATGGTGAGTATCAAGGGAACTTCCAAGTTTGCGAACAAATCAGAGTTGACAAAAACAGAGTTAATGTTAAAGAATTAACTGCAGAAGATATGGATGAGCCACAAATTACTGGTGGATATCTATTAGAATATGACTCATATTATGATGAACCTAACAAATTCAGGACTCCCATCAACAATTGGCCGGTCAACATAAAAGAGCCAGATGAAAAAGTGCTCAACAAAGCGCAACTTGAATACATAGAAAACTATACAAACACATTTGAAGCACTTCTTCAGGCTGGAGAATATGAACAAGTATACAACGAATATATCAATGTTGAGTCCTTTATCGACTATTGGATGGTACAAGCAATAGTTGGAAATAAAGAAATGGGATACATATATAGTGTATACTGCTATAAAGACCGCAATAAGAAATTGTATGCTGGCCCATTATGGGATTTTGACTATACAACTTTTACGACAGAAGCCGAGAACAATAATAAAAGTGCTGTCTGGTACAAATATTTATTCAAAGATCCTAATTTCAAAAGAAAGGTTGTAGAACGTTTCTACCAACTTAAACCACAGTTAATAGGGATTGCTGATTATATCTCCGAAAAAGCAACTGCACTTTCTCTGTCTGAAAAGGAAAATTCAAAATTATGGCCACTATCAAATCTTGATAGTACCATCATACCAAACAACGATGAAAAATTATCGTTTAACGAAGCAGTCAGTCGAATGAGAAGTATTTATCTAAAAAGATTGGAATGGATTGAACAGCAACTAAATAATTAATTTTATAACTCTAATAAAGAATATACAACTATGAACGAAACCATTGCCCTCTGCCTTGAAATTATTTTCTGGCTTGCCCTGTTCATTGTGTTCTACACCTATCTGGGCTACGGAATTGTGCTTTACGTTCTCGTTAAGTTGAAAGAGCTTTTCGTGAAGCCTGTAAAGCGTTCGTTACCAGCATCGGACGCAGACCTGCCGGAAATTACCCTCTTCATTACGGCATTCAACGAAGAAGATGTAGTGGACGAGAAGATGGAAAACAGTCTTGAGCTGGATTATCCTGCGGACAAGCTGCACATCGTATGGGTGACGGACGGAAGCGATGACGGTACGAACGAACGACTGCAGACGCGTTGGCAGGGAAAAGCAACCGTACATTTCCAACCGCTCCGGCAAGGTAAGACGGCTGCAATGACACGTGGAATGACGTTGGTGGACACTCCGCTCGTTGTTTTTACGGATGCCAACACGATGGTGAACCGGGAGGCAATACGGGAAATCGTACTTGCTTTCCAAGACCCGAAAGTGGGTTGCGTGGCCGGCGAAAAACGGATCGCCGTACAGACCAAAGACGGAGCCGCTGCCGGTGGGGAAGGTATTTACTGGAAATACGAATCAACCCTAAAAGCACTTGATGCACGGCTCTACTCTGCTGTAGGAGCAGCAGGCGAACTGTTTGCCGTGCGTAACGAGCTGTTCGAAGCTATGGAACCGGATACGTTGCTCGACGATTTTATTCTTTCGCTCCGGATCACAATGAAAGGTTACACCATTGCTTATTGCACCAATGCTTACGCTATCGAAAGCGGTTCGGCAGATATGCGCGAAGAAGAAAAGCGAAAAGTGCGCATCGCTGCGGGAGGATTGCAGTCTATCTGGCGGCTTCGTCCGTTACTGAATCCTTTCCGCTACGGGATACTTAGCTTTCAATATACGTCTCACCGGGTATTGCGGTGGTCTATTACTCCGTTCCTGTTGTTTGCTCTCTTCCCGCTGAATATTGCGATTCTGCTGTTGGGCGGTTCCGCGATATTCTACGGAGTGCTGCTTGCCATGCAGGTTCTTTTTTACGGATTGGGATATTGGGGATATTATCTATCCACCAAACAGATAAAAAACAAGTTGCTTTTTATCCCCTACTATTTCTTATTTATGAATGTCAATGTGCTGAAAGGCATCCGTTATCTGAAAAAGAAAAAAGGAAGCGGAGCCTGGGAAAAGGCGAAACGCGCTGAAAAGTAAAACAAATGCTATTATCTTTTGTTATCCTTACTATAAGACATTAGTCTCTATCATCTAATAAAAAACAGACATGAACAGAATATTACATGATGCGAATAACGCACAAAGAATATTGAAACTGACGGCAGATACAATGCTATTGGTTGACAGGCACGGAGTCTGCGTAGACATTGAGCCTCATTGTGATCTATGGTTTCTGCAAGAGGATATACTTTTAGGAAAAAATATATTTGAGCTTTTACCAGAATATACGAAAGAGAGGGTGATGCCCATCTTCCAGATTGTACTCGAAGAACAAAGAAGCATCAGCAAGAATTTCAAGTTGGTGCTGAAAGACGAAACTTTTTACTTCAAATGTCTCATGTTCCCTTATGACGGTATGGTGCTTTGCCAATATCGCGACATCACGCAAAGAAGCAACGTAAAAAGACAGTTGGAACAGGCAAATCTCACCCTGCGGGCTATTCAAAAGGTAGCCCAGATAGGACAATGGACGTACAATACGAAACAGAACATTTTTCATTATCTTGGATATACCGGTGTTTTGTGCGAGGAAAATGTGCAAAACCTTGCCATTGAGAAATATGTGGAACTGATTGTAGAAGAAGACCGTCAGAGTTTTATGGAATGGTGTCGGGTGAACGAAAAAGAACTCAACATGGAAAGCATCAGCTACCGTGTCCGCCTGAACGGAGAAATCTTCTATATGCGTATACAGACTTATCTGCGTGAACAGCGCTCCGACGGTAGTTTCAACATCGAAGGCTATATCCAGAACATCACGGACATACAGCATCGCAGAAATGACATCAATACACTGACTCATGCCATCAACAACGCCAAAGAAAGTATCTTTGCCGCCAAGCCCGATGGCACGATCATCTTCGCCAACCGTCGTTTCCTGTACAATCATGGTATTTCAGAAAACGAAGACATCAGTCAATTAAAAATTTACAACGTCGCCGCAGATATGCCTACACAAGAGGCTTGGAACGAACGTTGCAAAGATGTCATACACGGTGGCAGCAGTAACTTTGTGGCTCATCACCCATCTAAAATCAATAAAGGAATATTGGCTTATGAAGGTACGATGTACAACGTGACCAATGATTCCGGAGAAGAAAGTTACTGGTCGTTCGCCCATGATATTTCCGAGAGGATTCGGTACGAAGCCCAAATCAAACGGCTCAACCAAATCATGGATACAACCATCAACAATCTCCCTGCCGGGATTGTAGTGAAGGAAATCAACAACGACTTCCGATACATTTACCGGAATCGGGAGGCCTACAACCGCGATCTTTATAAGAACGACCCTGTCGGCAAGAATGACTTCGATTTCTACCCGCCTATCGTAGCCGAAAAGAAGAGACAAGAGGATATCCAGGTGGCTACCACCGGAAAAGGTCTGCACTGGACTGCTGAAGGAAAGGACAGAAACGGAAACATGATTATCCTCGACAAACGGAAAATCCGGGTGGACGGTGACGAATTATCTTCGCCTATCATCGTCAGCATCGAATGGGACATCACGGAGCTGGAAATAATAAAACGGGAACTTCAATCGTCGAAAGAGAAAGCGGAAATGTCTGATAGCCTGAAGTCGGCCTTCCTCGCCAATATGAGTCATGAAATACGTACGCCGCTGAATGCTATCGTAGGTTTCTCGCATCTCATTGCCGAAAGCGATGATGCGGAAGAACGGAAGACGTATTATAACATCGTAAACGCGAACAACGAACGTCTCCTGCAACTTATCAACGAGATTCTCGACCTCTCGAAGATTGAATCGGGAACCATCGAGTTTTCCTTCGGACCGGCTAGTCTCCATAATCTCTGCCGGGAAGTGCACGATGCTCATATATTCCGTACTCCGCAAGGAGTAAGCCTTGTCTATGAATCCTCGGACGAAAGTCTGATGATTGAAACGGACAAGAATCGAGTATTCCAGGTGATTTCAAATCTGATTGGAAATGCTGTCAAGTTTACGAAGGAAGGAAGCATCAGTTATGGTTACAAACTGGTGGACAATCAGATTGTATTCCACGTAACGGATACCGGAACAGGAATTGAACCGGAGAAAGTGGGACGTGTGTTCGAGCGTTTTGCAAAACTGAACAATCATGCGCAGGGCACAGGATTGGGGTTATCTATCTGTAAGTCTATTGTTGAACGGCTCGGTGGAAAGATTTCCGTCAACTCCGAATTTGGCAAGGGGACGACGTTTACATTTACTTTACCATACACGATTGCAAATCCTGCAAATGTGGATTCTTCAAAGAAAGAGAATGGTGAAGGGAACATTGCTGGAATAGCATCTGCCGGAAAAACTGCTGATTCGAATGTTGACAGTTCTGCAAATACACGGCACGCCTGTATTTTGGTTGCCGAAGATACGGACAGCAACTTCGACTTATTGGAGGCTATTCTAGGTAAAGACCATCAGCTTATACGTGCGCATGACGGAATGGAAGCTGTCACGATGTTCGATGAAGTGAAACCGGATCTTATCTTGATGGATATCAAGATGCCGAATCTGGACGGACTGGAAGCTACAAAAATCATCCGTGAACTGTCTACCACTGTTCCTATTATTGCTCAAAGTGCCTTTGCATACGAACAGGACCGGAAAGCGGCTGAAGAAGCGGGGTGCAATGATTTTATAGCTAAACCAATAGCGGATGATAAGTTGAAAGCAATGATTCATAAATGGTTGCTTCCTTCGTAGAGAGCTTAATCCCTCATGATATAACCAGCAAATAATTTAGATTAAATGAAAGCCTTTTACAGACTGTTTTATTACATATCCATCGTGCTGACCAGTATTTTGGCAGGAGTTACCATTGCGGGTGCTTTCGTAGGCAATGCCGCACCGGATAGTTTCAAATTTATGCCTTTCATCGGTTTGGTACTGCCGATACTTTTATTGGCTAATCTTGCTTCTGCTATCTACTGGACGATTCGTTGGCGGTGCTGGGTTTTCATCCCTCTGATTGCTATATTCAGCAATTGGGGGTATATGAGCTGTGTATTACAATCGCCTTTTTTCAGTCCGGCTTCGTCACCGATGGTTAAAATGAATGTATATACTCCGGGAGTGTTGACGGTTGCTACTTACAACGTCGATGCCTTTAACCACGAGCATACCGGCTACTCATGCAAGGAGATTGCTTCTTACATGAGAAATCTGCAAGCAGATATTCTCTGTTTTCAAGAATTTGGCATTAACGATGAGTTTGGCATCGATAGTATATCCGCAGCTCTTTCTAATTGGCCGTATCACTATATTCCTTCTTCGCCCGAAGGGAAGAATCTGTTGCAACTGGCTGTTTTCAGCCGTTATCCTATCAAGGAGGAGCATCTTATCATCTATCCTGATTCGAAAAATTGCAGTCTTGCATGTGATATTGAAATCAATGGTCGCACCATCCGCCTGTTCAACAATCATCTCCAAACAACAGAAGTAAGCCAGAACAAACGCAAACTGGAAAAGGGACTTCGTACGGATGATTCCCAAAGAGTGGAACATGCTGCCCTGGGACTTATCGACGGTTTACACGAGAATTTCCGGAAACGGGCCGTACAAGCTGATCTTCTCAAGCAACTGATAGCCGCCTCCCCCTATCCTACTCTAGTCTGCGGTGACTTTAACTCTCTGCCGTCTTCGTATGTTTATCACACTGTAAAAGGTGATAAGTTGCAGGATGGCTTTCAGACGAGCGGACATGGGTATATGTATACTTTCAAGTACTTCAAGCATTTGTTGAGAATCGACTATATTCTCCATTCACCGGAACTGAATAGCACGGATTACTTCTCGCCGGATCTTAATTATAGCGA
>OBYJ01000476.1_pt1 | contig 21623 bp, 12 predicted proteins | sample 1495481 | NCBI WGS metagenome assembly OBYJ01 (sample SAMEA2580197, study PRJEB22360) | human gut metagenome | biome: human gut; feature: human-associated habitat; material: faeces | place: Denmark | collected 2008/2010
TGGCGATGACGATAAACAGCACCACGCCCGCCATCATCACCACCAGCGCCGGCTCAAACAGCCCCAACGCCAGCCCCACCTGGGTATCAAATTCCCGCTCCTGGTTAACTGCGGCCTGTTCAAGCATGGTTTCCAGTTCGCCGCTCTGTTCGCCGGAGGCGATCATGTACAGCATCATCGGGGGGAACAGGCGCAACTCCGCCAGCGCAGCGCGCAGACTGCTTCCTTCGCGGACGCGATCTGCCGCCAACAGCAGTTGTTGCTCGACATAGCGATTTGCCGACACGGCGGCAGCGGTCTGAATGCCTTCCAGTAGCGGAACACTGCTGGCGGTGAGGATGCTTAACGTGCGGGAAAAACGCGCCGTATTCAGTCCGCGCGCAACACGCCCTATCACGGGCAGGCGCAGCAAGGTTTTATCCCAGCGCAGGCGCATCGCAGGATTTTTAAGTAGCCGTTGCCCCAGCACCAGAAGCCCCAGCAAACCCGCCAGCCAGTAAACGCCGCTGGCCTGCAACGCATCGCTCATGGCAATAAGCGTGCGGGTGGAGACGGGCAGCGCGTGTCCGAGATGATCAAACTGTTCGATGATTTTCGGTACTACCGCCGTCAGCAAAATAGTGACCACGCCCGTTGCCACCACCAGCAGAACCAGCGGATAGAGCATGGCCTGCAATAGACGTGATTTCAGGCGCTGTCGCTGTTCGGTGTAATCTGCCAGGCGATTAAGCACCACGTCGAGATGCCCGGATTTTTCTCCGGCAGCAACCATCGAACAAAACAGAGAATCAAAGACGCGGGGATGTTCGCGCAGGCTGTCCGACAGGGTGTAACCTTCCTGAATCCGGCTGCGCAGCGCCATTCCGAGGCTTTTTACATGCAGTTTTTCACTTTGCTCACTGACCGCCTGTAAGCAGGTTTCCAGCGGCATTGCTGCCTGTACCAGCGTTGCCAGTTGGCGCGTGAACAGCGCAAGATCTGCCGCCGCCACGCGACGATGTGCGTGCCGCCGACGCTGCAACATCCCCCCTGACGAAGTATTCATCCGGGCTTCAATATGCACGGGGATAAGCTCTTTACCGCGCAACAACTGGCGGGCATGACGCGCGGAATCCGCCTCAATCATACCTTTGGTTTTGCGACCATTACGCTCCAGCGCCTGATAGTAAAACAGTGCCATTACGCCTCCATGGTTACCCGCAGAACTTCATCGAGAGAGGTTTCTCCGGCGAGCACTTTCTCAATGCCGTTGCTGCGGATACCCGCAGAGTGTTGTCGGACATAACGTTCCAGCTCCAGCTCCCCGGCCTGACGGTGGATCAAATCACGCAATGTGGCATCCACCACGATCAGCTCATGGATGGCAGTCCGTCCGCGAAAACCTTTGTGATTACAGGCGGGACAGCCCTGTGGATGGTACAGAGTGACGGTACGGGCGTCGGTAATTCCCAGCAGGCGTTTTTCTTCGTCAGTGGCTGGTGCGGGCTGGCGGCAGTCGGGACACAGCGTGCGAACCAGTCGCTGCGCCATCACGCCCGTCAGACTGGAAGAGAGCAGGAAAGGCTCCACGCCCATATCCTGCAAACGTGTGATCGCCCCCACCGCTGTGTTGGTATGCAGCGTGGAAAGGACCAGGTGTCCGGTAAGTGAAGCCTGGACGGCGATTTCTGCGGTTTCGGTATCGCGGATTTCACCGACCATCACCACATCCGGGTCCTGACGCAAAATCGCGCGCAGCCCACGGGCAAAGGTCATCATGCCGACGCGGGTGTTAACCTGCGTCTGACCGATCCCTTCAATCATGTATTCGATGGGATCTTCAACCGTGAGAATGTTGCGCGAATGGTTGTTCAGCTCCTGCAATCCGGCGTACAGCGTGGTGCTTTTGCCGGAACCCGTCGGCCCCGTCACCAGAAAGATGCCGTGCGGTTTGTGTAACAGCTGGCGCAACTGCGCGGTCAGTTGCTGGCTAAGCCCCAGACGCTCCAGCGTCAGGCGGGCCTGGTTTTTGTCCAGCAGTCGCAGCACCACGCGCTCGCCCCAGGCGGATGGCATGGTGGAGACACGCACGTCAATCGCCCGACCGCCCAGCAGCAGCGCAATACGGCCATCCTGCGGTACGCGCTTTTCGGCAATATCCAGCCGCGCCATCACCTTGATACGCGATACCAGCAGCGAGGCCAGTTTGCGCCCCGGGCGCAGCATTTCATGTAATGTGCCGTCAACGCGAAAACGGATCACCAGACTCTTTTCAAACGTCTCGATGTGGATATCCGAAGCGCCTTCTTTAATCGCCTCTGCCAGCATGGCGTTGATCAGTTTGATGATTGGCGCGTCGTCGTCGCTTTCCAGCAGATCTTCCGTTTCCGGCAGTTCTTCCGCGAGAGTAAAAAAGTCCTCAGCAGAACCGAGATCTTCCATCAGCTGGCGAGCTTCGGAAGAGTCCCGCTGCCCGACCCATTCAGCCGCTGTTCAAATTCGGCCCCGTCGATTTGCCGCAGCGTAAAGGGCGCGTTCAGCCCCCGCTGCAGCTCCTGCAAAACAGAGAGCGACAACGGATGAACGTGGAGGATCTCCAGCGACGCTTCGCACCATGCCACCAGGCTAAACCGACGGCTGAAACTGTAGGGCAGACGCACGGTGTTGACGGTGGTTTCCTGTGCTACAGGCACCATTAACGCGTTCTCCCGGCATTGAGGAATGCGCGGACTTCCGGCGGTAAGGCCTGGTTTTGCGCTGGCAGTACCGGCTGTGCGGTGTGCGGCATCAGGCTTAAGCCTTGCTCATCGCGATAGATCTGTTCGGCGCGCATATAGTTATATTTGCGCTGCGACACACCGTCTGCCGCCATACCGTCACGCAGAATGGTCGGGCGGATAAACACCATCAGGTTACGTTTTTCTTTTTTATCCGCCGTCGATTTAAACAGGTTACCAATCAATGGGATATCGCCCAGCAGCGGCACTTTCGCCACGCTTTCTCCCGCCTGGTCGTCCATCAGACCGCCAAGCACAATCAGCTCACCATCGTTAGCCAGCACGGTGGTTTTCAGTTTGCGCTCGCCAAACACCACGTCGAGGCTGGTCTGTCCTTCCACCTTCGAGACTTCCTGCTCAATCACCATCTGTACCGCGTTACCTTCGTTAATCTGCGGCGTGACTTTCAGCATGATGCCGACTTTTTTCCTTTCTACTGTATTGAAAGGATTGCTGTTATTGGAGCCAACGGTAGAGCCGGTTAATACCGGAACATCCTGGCCTACCATGAAGAAGGCTTCCTGGTTGTCCAGCGTGGTGATGCTCGGCGTGGAGAGTACGTTAGAACTGGAGTCGTTTTTAACCGCCTGCACCAGCGCCATCCAGTCGCCTTTCACCACGCCAACCGCCGTACCGCTGAATCCAGAAAGAAGCTGGGCGAGTGTGGAGAGATCGCCGTTGGTATCCGGATTAATGGTGGTAGCGCCGTTTTCACTGATCACCGTGGAGCCTTTCTGCGGTTTCGCCTGAGAAATGGCTGCCCCCAGCGTGCCAATAGGGATCTGCGTACCGTTAGCAAACTGCATTAATCCGGCATCTTTCGACGCCCACTGCACGCCGAAGTTGATATTACTGCCTTCGGCAACTTCCACGATCAACGCCTCGACATGCACCTGAGCACGGCGAATATCCAGTTGTTCAATCACGCTTTGCAGCGACTGCATGATGTCCTGCGGCGCGGTTACAATCAGGGCATTACTGTGTTTGCTGGCGGCGATGGAGACAACCTCACGCCCGCTACCAACCGTGCCTTCCGCCTCTTCTTTAGCCGCCGTGAGCGTGCCGCTGACCTGCTTCAGCACATCGACCAGATCTTCGGCTTTGCTGTATTTGAGATAGAAAACCTGGCTGTTGCCGCTGCGTTCCATTTCTGAGTCCAGCCGACGGATCAGGCGGCGCATTTTGTCCCGCGTGGCCGGGTCACCACTGACAATCACACTGTTGGTGCGTTCGTCGGCGACAATTTGAGATTTCAGTGTTGCTGGTTGGTTCTCGCCGCTGTTTTTAGTCAGGCTTTCCAGCACGCGGGCAATTTCCGAAGCTGAGGCGTTATCCAGCGGGATCACCTCTTCAGTGCGGTTTCCCGCATGATCCACGCGCTGGATCACCTCCGTCAGACGCTCCACGACTGAGGCGCGTCCGGTGAGCATAATCACGTTGGAGGGATCGTAATTAACAACGTTGCCTGAGCCTGCGCTGTCGATCATCTGGCGCAAAATCGGCGCCAGCTCGCGTACCGACACATTGCGTACCGGCACTACTTTGGTAACCATTTCATCGCCCGCGTAGTTGTCGCTGCCTTCACCGACCAGCGGCAGCGGCTCGACTTTCGCGGCGCTGGATTTCACCACCTTCAGCACGTCGTTTTCCATCGGTACGACGGCATACCCCTGTGCTTCCAGCAGGTTAAGGAATAGCTGGTAATACTGACGTTCATTGAGCGGGGTCATGGTGCGAATACTCACTTTCCCCTGAACGCCCGGCCCCATAATGATGGTCTTATTAAGGTTAGCGCCGACGGTTTCGATGAACGATTTCAGGTCGGTATCTTTAAAATTAGCGGTGAAAGTGGCTTCTTCCGCCCAGACCGGTGAACTGCATAATGCCGCTGCCAGCACCAGCGGCAGTAAACGCTTTTTTGTTTTGAGGCCAGTTGTCTTCTTACGCCAGACCGACAACGTAATATCACGCCAAAACACGATGAATGATTCTCCTGGATTAAATGCGGTTAGCGCAGCGCGATGGAAATGTCGTGGCGCGCACCCTTGCGTAAAACCGTAAGTTGAATGGAATCCATTGAAGGTAACTGCCGCATCAGAGCAATCATTGCTCGTGGATCAGTGAAATCCTGCTGATTTAGCGCAATGGCGATATCGCCTTCCTTGAAACCGCTGGCATCGAACAGAGAACGATCTGCCCCCGGCTTCGCTGCATAACCGACAATCCCCTCCTTACGCACAGGCGTAAGCTGGATATAGTTAAAAATTTTCTGCGGATCTTTCGCCAGTGCCTGACGCACGGCAGCCGGGGTCTCAACTGGCACACTGACAGCAGGCTCAGCAACAGCTTGCTTTGCTTCGTCACTGACGGCTTTTTTGTTGGTCACAGCAACAGTGGAACGTTCCTCTTCTGCCAGACTCAGACGCTCTATTTTTCCCTGATAACGCAGCATCACATGGTCGCGGTTGATTTCCTCAATCACCGCGTTGTGAGAGCCAAGCGTTTCACCCTGCAAATAGACCTGCTGTTTACCGCCTTCTTCAATAACCGCGCCGGGTCTGGCACCAAAGGCGATCCCACGCAGCACCACATTAAGACGCGTTTCTGCCACAGGCACAGGTTCGGGTTGTTTTACCTGCGCGGCGACAGGCTGATATTTGCCAAACCAGTTTTGCTGGCTGATTAATTGCACGTCATTTTTATCGAACGTTTTTGCATCCACACGGCTCGGTTTATTCACCGGTTGAGAAACCGCCGTATATTCCGCAGAAAAGGAGATATAGCGCCAGAGTGAATGCGCCATTTTTGCAGAAATAATAAGCAGCATCAGCCAGAACATCCCGCGTGCAATTTTTCGCAGATGCTCTTTGTCTGTATTAAGAGATTGTCTCTGGTTAAGAGTGTGACGAATTTTTGTCAGCCATTGAATGAGATAAATTCGTGCGTCACGAAAAACAACCCGCGCCAATTTATATCTACCCGACGTTATGCTTTGACTATTCCACAGGTGGTACGATCCAGTTTCCGCTGATACTGGTTACCTGTACGTGTATCATTAATCGTTATGCTATAATTAATTCCCTCAGTGATCATTAATTTCACCGTCGGGTCAGCGCACATTTGTCGTTGATAGCTGGTTAAAAAGGCGTCAGGCGTCTGCGTGGTTTGTGTACCCGCTTCGCTGATAATGGTCATTTTTACCGTTGTGCCGCTACTTTGCGCCAGCACTAAGGTATATCCCGCAGATTTAATCGGCAGGTTTTGGCTGATATTTTGCGCCTGTTTTTTCGCCAGTAAACTGGCATTTTCATTATGGCTGGCACAGCCACTTAATAATCCTGTAACGCTCAACAATAGCGATATTAATACCCTCCCTGGCATTTGTTTTATCGACATGGTAAATAATCTCTAAGGTTATTAATAAGAGTTAAAATGTCACTTTGATAATGACGTGGTTATCATTAAAACAATGCCTGTAGATAAAGTGTTGCTATACCGCCCAGACTTAAACACGGTCCAAAAGGCAGTGTGGTTGATCCTCTTTTTGTAATAACGGCATATATCAGGCCGCAGCATGAGGCGATTAAAGCAACATTGGGCAGCGACAATGCCCCCACCCAGCCACCTAACGCGGCGAAAAGTAATACATCGCCCATGCCTAATGCTTCTTTACGCAGAACTATTCCGGCTATCCAACGCAGAGAGTAAAAAGTGATAAATCCCACCAGGACGCCGGTGACTGCATCTTGTAGCGTGAGCGGGCTCTGCTGCGCCCATGCCGCAATCAGTCCTGTCCACAATACGCCCTGAGTAAAAACATCGGGCAGCCATTGGTGATCGAGGTCGATGACGCTCGCGGCAATCAGCCAGGCGGATAATATCATCACCGCCAGCCCCCATCCACTTTCTGGCCAGACCAGACTCGCCAGCAAAAAAGCAAGTGCTGTCAATAACTCCACCAGCGGATAACGCTTGCTGATTTTCGCCTGACAGTCGCGGCAGCGCCCTTTGAGCATCAGCCAGGAGAACAGCGGAATATTGTCACGTATCCGGATGGTCTGCTGACAATGTGGGCAGTGCGAACGCGGTAGCGCAAGGCTTATTTTTGACTGCGCACTCGACATTTCACCGTGAAACTCCGCCATTTGTTGGCGCAGCATGATTGGGTAACGCCAAATCACCACATTCAAAAAACTGCCGATGATCAATCCTCCGACGGTTGCCAGGACGGGCATCGCCGTGGGGTATTGCTGAAAAACATCAAAAAGCATGGTTAAAGGTTGTTTGTTGTAACTTGCTGGATGCGGCGTAAAACGCCTTATCCGTCCTACGGGTGTCTGCCAGCGCAAATAATCGCGGCTTTCCCCGTCTGTAGGCCCGATAAGCAGGCGCATCGGGCAAATGTGTTAACCCGGTGCGCCTTATTTCATGCCGGATGCGGCGCGAGCGCCTTATCCGGCCTACGGGCTTACTCGGCAGACATCTTATGCTCGGTAACCTGATTAATGGTTTCCGGTCCCTGTTCCGGTTTCGGCAGATCGAGTGACGCGAGCGTGTTGTAAGCCGACTGGCTCACACCGCCCTCGAAGCTCATCTCGCTCGCCCCCGGCAGCTGGTAAGCATTCGCGCCCGGATTCCATTTCTTAAAGAACTCCGAAAGATCCGTCTGGGCGACCCAGGAGGCACACAGCATCAGCGTGTCCGCTGCGTTACCGTTGGATTCAGCACAGTAATTCTTGCCGCCAAACTTGTCATTGCTGACCTCATCGCCGCGTGCTTTACGATGCATCAACTGGAACAGGTTCCAGCCTTTCATCCCTTCACGCTCGCTGTAAAACTCTGGCAGAGGAGTGCCATCTGGATACCATTTCTTGATATCAAAGTTTTTCTCTGCCCATTCCTTCAGCTGTGCGTACATCAGCAGACGGTCACCCGCACCGCCGCGTGCCCATGCCTGGTTGTTGCTCTCCTCCAGATATTCCGGTGCGACGGTAATATCGTCAGCGACACGGTTCATCTTGCCGAGATAACGATCCTGCATGTACAGCGCCAGCACGTTGTTAGCGACTTCAGTTGCACCCGGTACAGTCAACGGCGTTTCTGCGGCGTTATGACCGACTTCATGCCAGATCAGCCAGTCGTTCAGCGGCGTCGTCGGCAGCGTGGTGCTGTTCGGCGAGAAGCTGCTGTTCATTACCGGATAACCCGAATGCGCATCACCGATGGAGATCTGCACATCGTTGGTGAAACGATGTTTGTGGCCCGGCAAGTTTTTATAGGTAAACATCCGGTGCTTACCGTCTTCGCTATCACGGCCGTAGAAGTCATTCATCGAGCTGGCAAAGGTATCCAGATCGTTAGCGAATTGCTCCAGTCCGCCAGTGTAATTGCTGGCATTCAGGTTCTTCTTCGGTGTGGTATAGACGAAAGCGTCTGATTCCAGCTCACCCAGCGGAGCCGGTGAGTTCAGATCGTTTTTCCATGCGCCGTCTTTATAGAACGGTGCTTTTACCACGCCAGTAAAGGTGAAGCTGGCAGATTCATTGGTAGAGCTATTGCCCTTGATATAAATCAGGCCACCGTAAGGCACCTTGAACTTCACCGTACCGCTAGCGTCCAGAGAGTACGTTTTAGTCACTCTTGGCGGACGGTTCAGCGCAACTTCATGCTTCTCACGTCCGGTCAGGTCGTCAGCCAGCGCCACGGTGACGGTCACAGGAACGTTCGCATTGGACTTAATGGTGACCTCTTTCTGAGCCGGTGCCCACAGGCCAGTTGACTGCATGTTACCTGCAAACCATTTGGTCGGATTCGAGTACAGGCTGATGGTTTCAGTAACGTTCTGTCCCTCTTCCGATACTGCTCCCGGATACTTCTCGACATCAACTTTGATGTTCAGATCCCACCAGGAACGGCCCAGCATCAGGCGTGTCAGCGGTTTTTCCATATAGTTGAGCGGGTAGCTCGGGTTCATCATGCCCGCTTTGCTGCTACCGTCACCGTAGATCATGTTGTTATCGACCAGCGATTTTTTCAGATCTGCAGAACACTTGGTGCCGCCTGCATAGGCATCATTGGCGTAGCAGTTCAGGAACTCGGTGAACGTTTTAAAGCCCAGCTCGTCATTTTTGCCTTCTTCATAATAACGATAGCTCGTATCGTTCCACAGCCAGACCGACATGTTCTGGTACAGACGTTCCAGATCGACGCTGCTCAGACGCTCACCTTTGCGACCATTGGTCCGGAAGTAGAGCTCATGCTGATACAGACGCTGAATGTTGGTGCCTAAATCCGCAGCCTGCACCATCGCTTTTGCAGTGTCGGCGTTAAGGCTTAGTTGCGTATACTGTGGAACATACATGCCACCAGTAACCGGAACCCCCGTGCCAGGACGATATTCCAGGCAGTTGACCTCATAGTGATATGCCGGATTAGTACACTCTTTCAGCCCCGGGAACGCGGCGAAAATTTTCTCCTTCGCAGCCTTCAGAGAATCCTCTGTTTTATGATCGGCCTCATCAATAAAGGCATAACGCGTTTCCTGTTTGCCATCTACATCTTCCAGCCAGCTGGCAACTTCCAGCTTCGGTTTGTCATCAGGTTTGTTTTCTACCTGATATTTCCACTTAACTTCCCCTGTCTTACTATCGATGGTGTACGGCAGCGCACCATCTACGGCAGGATAACGTTCATAGACCCAAATGCCCGTTGCGCGCTGCTGACGAACGCGGTTCGGATACCCTTGCGGATCGTTATTTACTACCGACTTGTTCAGTGCCATCGACAGACCTGCGGCATCCAACAGACGCACAAAACCAGACGCGCTCTCTTCCTTAAGATTGCTCATCACGTTTTCCATGATCAGCACCGATCCACCTTTGTTCAGATAGGCGATCAGATCGGTCACATCCTGCTGAGTCAGCTTCGGTTTGCTGGTATCTGCACGCAGCGGGATTGCATAAGGATCGTTACCCACCTGAGTCACATATTCAAAGCCGTTAAGGATCAGCAGCGGCATTTCCTGCGGATCGAGATCGCCATAGCTACTTAAATGCTCAACAGAGATGCCCGCAAAATCCGGATGGAAGTCGAACGCAGCGCTGTTTCCTGTAACCTGACCATGACGTTTAAAATAGACAGTATCCAGGTTGGTGCCTACGGTCATGCTGGCTTTCGCGTCCGGCTTCCATTTATCGTCGGACAGATAGCGCAGCACGTTCTCCATGAAGTTCTTCATGTCATCCGGGTCGCTGTTGAGCGTACACTGCCCATCTTTATTAACGCCCCCGTTCCAGCTGTAACCGTTCGGGCAACGCAAAATGCTGTTGTAGTGTGGGTTACCGATAACCATCAGTTTGCCCTCACCGACTTGCCCCAGCGAAATAAACGGCAGGTTAAAGGTGGCGGTATCGCGCGTAACGTTTTCCGGCTCAACAAGAGAAGGCGCTTCCGTAATGTACGCCAGCTCGTTTTTATCCCAGGCGCGTTTTTCGCCGAAGGCCAGCCAGTAGTTTTTATCATTACGCGCCATCAGAATCGGGAAGGCCGCGTTGGAGATATTCACCACCGCCTGACCGCGCGCATTACCCGTGCTGCCATAGAAGTTGGTGGAGTCATGGAATACATGGAACTTGCTGACAGATTTGTAGTTCGTATCCACGCCCCACAGCTTGTTGATAACGCCCTGAATCTGGCCGTCATTAACATTGCGCGTCGTCAGCGAGAACCAGCGAGCCTCGTTACAACCATCGGTTTTCGCACAAATCGCGGTATCGATCTCTTTGGCCTGACCCGTATTAAACTGCTCAATAAATTCGTTAGGCAGATTAACGACTTGCTCACCTTCCCCCAGCGTCGCACCGTTGGATAACGAGAGATTGATAATCTCGTTGATCACGTTGGGATATTCGGCAAAGACCTTGCGTACATCGTCCGGAACAACACGGGTATTATTTTGCCCGGTCGTCGAATAGCGATGAATAAGCTGATCAATATTCGCCCCGCGAACTTCATCACCCAGTTCAGTCAGCGCAATGGTCGACTTATTGCCGCGCACTGAACCCAGTTCAAAGGTATCGATACCAAAGGAGATGGTTTCGCCCCAGCTAAAGGAAAATTCACCATTTTCCCCTGTCACGCCACGGCCTGAATTGGTGTAGTAGTTGACGCCAGCAACACCATATCCCTGGCTATCGACCAGTCGACCTTCAGAGAGAATGATTTCAGTGGGTTGATACTGATAAAACTGTTCCGCGTTAGCCGACACGAAGGAAGCGTTCAGATCCGGTTTTGTTCCCGGCGTGGTGACGGGCACGACCGGTGAAGTATGAGTGGATGGCGCTTTATCGGTCGCAGCATTGTTTTCCACCTCTTCATTGACCAGCTTTTTGAACTCTTCCGGTGCCAGATCGATTTGCTTATACAGCGAGTCGAAGCGTTTACTCTCGATCACCGAGGAGAACGTCAGACAAACCTGTTCTGTATTCGCCGGACAGCTGTTACTGGACGTTACCAGCGAAACCGCATTGCTTTTCTTGTCATCGGAGCCCGCCAGTTCTTGCGCGTCCTCAAGGCTAAACGACACTTTTTCAACCGCACGCAAGCTACGCGCAGCTTCTGACTGAGTGTTGAAGGTGGCAATTGTCGTGTTACCCGCCACGCAAGTAACGTCCTCGCCAGGTTTAAATGTAAAGCCATCGCTGGATTCACCATTACAGGTAGCACCAGTTACCCGCTGGCTTCCGCCCAGGGTCAGATAACCCGTTTTCGTAGGAACAGGTTCTGGCTCCGGTTCTGGTGTTGGTTCAGGATCAGGTATCGGTTCTGGCGTAGGCTCTGGGTCCGGCGTTGGCTCAGGCGTCGGCTCCGGGTTTGGTGTTGGATCAGGTTTCACTTCCGGCAAAGACCCTGTTCCAGAATCTACAGGCGGCGTATCGGAGGAAGATCCGGAACCACCGCCATCACAACCGGCTAACAGGGTTGCGCTCAAAATAGCCGCTAAAAGCGATTTCTTATATTTAAATTTCTTATTCATTAATAACGCAAGTGACAAAACAATGTTAAAAAATTCGTAACTGGGAGAAATAGTTTTATGCTTTATCTTCTCTAATAACTTCCTCCATTCTTAAGAAAACGACATCATTGATAGAAAACAGGTGAAATTTATAAGAATAACCCCTATACGATGTCTATCTGGCTATTTTTACGAAATTTCAACAAACAAAAAATTAACAACATTTCACAACGTAACTATATAAATTTGTTGGTAGTTTTAACGATTAAGATTGCAAAAGCAACAGATAGAACGGTGTTTGCTCATCAAGCGAACATAATTAATACAGACTTGTTTTGCGTGATAAAAAAATAGATGTTCTCACGCTCTTAATTATTTAGCAGGTTATCTGAACGCAAAACATTATTGCTGCATGGATAATAAAGCGAGAAATAATTTTCAATTAATAAGACAGCATAATGTAAATGAAGCCGGATGATATTAACGATCATCCGGCTTTATTGATTTACGAGACTAACATCCCGGTAAACACATACGCCTGCAGCAGGGTGATAATGCCGATAACGCTGGCAAAAATCAGACTGTGCTTCACGGTGTAGCGGAACAGTTCAGATTCTCGGCCCACCATGCCCGTCGCGGCGCAGGCCACGGCGATAGATTGCGGGGAGATCATCTTGCCAGTTACGCCGCCGCTGGTGTTTGCTGCCACCAGCAGGGTGTCAGAGACGTTGATTTGCTGCGCCGTGGTCGATTGCAGTGAACCAAACAGGGCGTTTGAAGAAGTGTCAGAGCCGGTAAGGAATACGCCCAGCCAGCCGAGAAACGGTGAGAAGAACGGGAACATCACGCCTGTACCTGCCAGTACCAGCGCCAGCGTGGTGGACATGCCAGAATAGTTGGTGACGAAGGCGAACGCCAGCACCATGCCAATCGACAGTATCGGCCACTTCAAGCTAATTAGCGTTTCGGCAAAGACGCCAATACCTTTCTTGATCCCCACACCGAGGATGAAGATAGAGATAATCGCCGCAATAAAAATAGCGGTGCCGCCAGCCGAGAGGGGGTCGAATTTAAACACCGCATCCATTGGCGTTGGTTGGGCGACAATGGGTGCCGCTTTCAACACTTGTTGATGCAAATGAGGGATCTGGAAATTAATCACCAGTGAATAAAACGCGCCGCCCGGAGCAAATAACGCTTTAAACGGCTTCATGGTCCAGATGGTGACCAGCACCGTTAAGATTAAAAACGGTGACCACGCTCGAATGATTTGCCCCAGACTATATTCTGAAGGCACGGGACCGCCAGAAGATGGCTTATTTACCACCATCGCACCTGCGGATTGTCCCATGCTGATTGCCGTTTCGGTATTTTTCGGCCGCCAGACTTTAAGGAATAAAGCGAGTGAGACGATACTCACCAGCGCCGAAGTAATATCCGGCAGTTCCGGACCAATATAGTTAGAGGTAAAGAACTGAGTGACAGCGAAGCTTCCCCCAGCAACCAGCGCCGCTGGCCACGTCTCTTTCACCCCTTTCCAGCCGTCCATCATTGCTACCAGCCAGAACGGCACAAGAACCGACAGGAACGGTAACTGACGTCCCGCCATTGCGCCAATGTGGAACGGATCGATTCCCGTTACCTGACCGGCGACCAGAATCGGCACGCCCAACGCACCAAACGCCACCGGCGCAGTATTGGCAATCAGACACAGCCCCGCCGCGTATAACGGTTTGAAGCCCAGGCCCACCAGCAGCGCACCGGTAATCGCCACCGGCGCACCAAAGCCAGCCGCTCCTTCCAGCAACGCACCAAAGGAGAAACCAATCAGTAACACCTGCAAACGCTGATCGTCGGTGATGGAGATAACCGAGCTGCGGATAATATCGAACTGCCCGCTGGCAACGGTTAATTTATACAGGAACACCGCCGCGACAATAATCCACGCTATTGGCCATAATCCATAAATAAAGCCATAGCCCGCAGCAGCAAATGCCATATCAATCGGCATTTTAAAGGCGAATATTGCAATCAGGATAGATAATATAAGGGTTATTGCTCCAGCGACATGTCCTTTCAGACGTAATACCGCGAGTGCAACGAAGAAGAATATTATCGGGATCAGGGCGACCAGAGCGGATAGCCCCAGTCCTCCCATCGGCATATACATTTGGGTCCAGGTAACCATATTGTTCAGTCTCTTATTATCTTTATATGCTTGATATACTTAAGGTTGTAATAAGCAAAAGAGGACTGAACTGTAAAATATAGGCGTTATACTTTACAGCAACAGTACGCCGCTAACGCAATTGCTACCTCTGGCATAACAAGTATATCGGGTAAGGGTTTCTGTTCCGCACACGCAGACGCAGAGTATCGTTAAGATGTCCATATTGTTGTTTTAGGCCCGCTAGTAATGCGCTACGGGTATTTAATATTGTTAAACCCTGATAATCGCTCCGGTTATTTCCGGGATAAATGTACTACCGCAGTTACTATCATAGCCCCGACAATAAAACTTGCCGGGGCTTTTTTGACGCTATTAATGACTTTCTTTTTCGCGTAAACGCCAGGCGTGTAATAACGGTTCGGTATAGCCGTTTGGCTGTTTCACGCCGAGGAAGATTAAATCGCTGGCAGCTTTAAAAGCACACGAGTTAGCGAAATTCCCCGCCATCGGACTATAAGCCGGATCGCCAGCGTTTTGCTGATCAACCACTTTCGCCATATTCTCCAGCGACGCCTGCACCTGTTCTTTGGTCAGAATACCGTGACGTAACCAGTTGGCGATATGCTGGCTGGAGATACGCAGCGTTGCGCGGTCTTCCATCAACGCCACATTGTGAATATCCGGCACTTTTGAACAACCAATCCCCTGCTCCACCCAGCGCACCACGTACCCCAGAATCCCCTGCACGTTGTTATCCAGCTCTTGTTGGATCTCTTGCGCCGACCAGTTAGCGTTTTCAGCAACCGGAATAGTCAGCAGATCGTCCAGCAGCGGTTCAAATTCAGCATTGAACTCGGTCTGGGCAATGTTGGCTTGTACGCTCTGTACGTTGGTTTGGTGGTAGTGCAGCGCATGGAGCGTAGCAGCGGTTGGTGACGGAACCCAGGCTGTGTTTGCCCCGGCACGCAGTTGGTCGCCCTTCTGGCTGTACATGTCTGCCATCAGGTCCGGCATTGCCCACATGCCTTTACCAATTTGCGCTTTACCGCGCAGCCCACAGAACAGACCGGAAAGCACGTTATTACGCTCGTAGGCTTTGATCCAAGGCGTCGATTTCATCTGATTTTTACGCAGCATCGGGCCAGCTTCCATCACCGAAGGCATTTCATCGCCGGTACGGTCGAGGAAACCGGTATTGATGAACGCCACGCGGTTGCGCGCCTGAGCGATACAGCTACGCAAGTTCAGCGAGGTCCGACGTTCTTCATCCATAATGCCCATTTTCAGGGTATTCGGTGCCATACCGAGCATTGTCTCAATGCGGGTAAACAGTTTGTTGGCGAACGCCACTTCCTGCGGACCGTGCATTTTCGGTTTCACAATATAGACGCTGCCAGTGCGCGAGTTTTTCTGCACTTTTAAATCATAGAGGGCAATCGCGCCAGTCATGACGCCATCAAGAATGCCTTCCGGGATTTCATTGCCTTCGCTGTCCCAAATCACAGGAATGGTCATCAAATGACCCACGTTGCGGATAAACAGCAGCGAGCGTCCGTGCAGAGAAATTTCAGAGCCATCGGCGGCGGTGTAATGACGATCGTCATTCAGTTTACGCACGATTTGTCGACCGTTTTTCTCCATTTTCTCTTGCAGAGTCCCCTGCATCAGGCCCAGCAGGTTGCGGTACAGCAGGATTTTATCTTCCGCATCAACCGCCGCGACCGAATCTTCGCAGTCGAGAATGGTACTGATAGCAGCTTCGACGATAACATCGTTGATGTGCGCCGGATCGTCTTTGCCAATCCGCCCATTGGCATCGATTTGCAGCTCAATATGCAGGCCGTTATTTTTCAGCAAAATGCAGGTCGGCGCAGCGGCATCGCCACGGTAACCGACAAACTGTGCTGGAGTACGTAACGTGGTTTCTTTACCATTTTTCAACTGGATGCGTAATTGTTTATCAACCACCTTAAACGCCACCACATCCTGATAGCTGCCGTTTTCCAGCGGTAGAGATTCATCGAGGAAACGCCGAACCCAGGCGATAACCTGCTCACCGCGTTGCGGATCGTAGCCGCTGACCATCGCCCCTTCCTGCGGGATGATGTCGCTGCCGTATAACGCATCGTACAGTGAGCCCCAGCGAGCGTTCGCCGCGTTCAGCGCGTAGCGGGCGTTCATTGCCGGAACCACCAGCTGTGGCCCCGCCTGACTGGTGATTTCGCTGTCAATGCCCGTGGTTTCCACCGTCACGCGCTCCGGTTGCGGCACCAGGTAGCCCAGTTCACGCAGGAAAGATTTATAGGCCGCTTTATCTTTTACCGGCCCCGGATTGCTGCGATGCCACTCATCAAGCGCTGCCTGAATGCGATCGCGTTCTGCCAGCAACTGACGATTTTCTGGTGCCAGATCATGAACGATCTCATCAAAATTGCGCCAGAACGCCGCAGCGTCCAGCCCTGTTCCCGGTAAAACTTCTTCATCCACAAAACGTTTAAAATTGGCGTCAATGCGTAAACGGCCCTGGGTTATGGTTTGACTCATTGTTTATCTCCTCGTTTTCGCTTATTTCGCCAACACCGCTGCTGCCGCTTTCGCGACCTGCGCATCCTGTGCTCCGGTTAAACCAGAAACGCCCACGGCACCAATAATTTGCCCATCCACAACAACCGGTACGCCGCCTTCCAGCGACGTTAATAACGGCGCAGTCACGAACGCGGTACGTCCGTTGTTCACCATCTCTTCATAGCCCTTAGTTTCACGACGCCCCAGCGCGGCGGTACGCGCTTTCTCCTGGGAGATATAAGCCGCAATCGGCGCGCAATCGTCCATGCGACTTAACGCCAGCAGATGACCGCCGTCATCGGCAACAGCAATGGAAACAGACCAGTTATTTTTCTGCGCCTCTTCCTGACCTGCGGCAATAATTGCACTCGCCATTTGCTGGCTAAGAATGACTTTAGTTTTCATTTTGTTATTCCTTTTCAAGGGCTTGTTCTACAATTTCAATCCAGTGACGCACAGAGGTACGACCGGCGCTCGCCAGATGCGTCTGGCAACCAATGTTGGCGGTGACGATCATTTCCGGTTTGCCGCTTTCCAGCGCATTCATTTTGTTATCCCGCAGCTGGCGTGCCAGATCGGGATGCGTTAACGCATATGTTCCCGCTGAACCGCAGCACAGATGGCTGTCGGGAACGTCCGTTAAGGTAAATCCAAGACGAAGCAACACTTTTTCCACTTCGCCGTTCAGCTTTTGCGCATGTTGTAGGGTACACGGACAGTGGAAGGCCAGCTTTTTATCGCCGCGAATTGCCAGTTTTTCCAGCGGTTCCTCGCGCAGAAGTTCGACTAAATCGACCGCCAGTTCACTGACCTGACGCGCTTTATCGGCATATAACGCATCGTTTTTCAGCATCTGCCCATACTCTTTGACAAACGCGCCGCAGCCGCTGGCGGTTTGCAAAATTGCCTCGGCACCTGCTTCAATCGCGGGCCACCAGGCATCAATATTATTGCGCGCCCGTGCCAGCCCTTTCTCCTGCGCATTAAGATGATAGTCCACCGCGCCACAACAGCCTGCTTCGTTAGCTGGCATGACGCTGATCCCCAGACGATCCAGCACTCGCGCAGTTGCCGCGTTGGTGTTGGGCGAAAGCGTAGGCTGGGCGCAGCCTTCCAACATTAAAACCCGACGCTTATGGCGCAGCGGCGGACGCGGTTTAGCTTTCACCGTTTCAGCAGGCAGTTTTGCTCTGACCTGTTCCGGTAAAAACGGTCGCAGCACCAGCCCTACCTGCGTCAGCGCACGGAAGACCGCCGGACGCGGCACTACCTGGCGCAATCCTTCGCGCAGCATTCGCTCCGGCAGTGGGCGTTTCACTTTCTGCTCGACAATATCACGCCCGATATCCAGCAAATTGTGATAGCGCACACCAGAAGGACAGGTGGTTTCACAATTACGGCAAGTGAGGCAGCGATCGAGATGCTCCTGTGTTTTAAGCGTGACTTCGTTGCCTTCCAGCACCTGTTTAATCAGATAGATGCGCCCGCGCGGCCCGTCCAGTTCATCGCCCAGAAGCTGATAGGTTGGGCAGGTTGCGGTACAAAATCCGCAGTGAACACAGGCGCGCAGGATGCTGTCGGCTTCCAGCGCGCGCGCGTTCTGCCGCATCTCTTCAGTTAATTGGGTTTGCATAGCCTGCTCCTCAAAGTTCCGCGTACATGCGACCGGGGTTAAACACGCCGCAAGGGTCGAGCTGCTGTTTAAGCTGCTGGTGATAGCGGAATAAAGGAGCCGATAGCGGGGCAAAGCCACCATCTCCGGCACTAAAGCGGGTCGCATGACCGCCAGCGTTGCGGGCGATGCGATGGATTTGATTGTCCTCGGCTGTCGATTTCAGCCAGCGTAACGCCCCGCCCCAGTCGATCAGTTGCTCGCCGGGTAAATCCATCATCGGCGCATCACTGGGTAATGAAATGCGCCATAAGGTACCTGGTAACGAGAAGAACGGCAGTTGTTGTTCACGCAATTGCTGCCAGAACTGACCGGCAACCTCTTCGCCACCCAGCAGTTCACGCGCTGCTTTTACCGATCCTTCGCCGCCCTCAAGGCGGATCCACAACGCATTGTCGAAGTAACATAAGCCACTAATGGGTAATGGCTGGAGTTGCCACTCGGCGATTTCACTCATGGCTTCTTGCAGGCTGATTTCCCGACGCAGGCTCAGGGAGGCGCGCGGTCGCGGTAACACTTTCATTGAGATTTCAGTGAGCACGCCAAGACAACCGTAGCTTCCGACCATTAACCGTGAGAGATCGTATCCGGCAACGTTTTTCATCACTTCGCCACCAAAACGCAGATGTTTTCCAGCGCCGGTAATGATGCGCGTGCCGAGGACAAAATCGCGGACCGAACCGCTCCACGGGCGACGCGGCCCCGCCAGCCCGCAGGCGACCATCCCGCCCCAGGTGGCTTCTTCACCATAATGCGGCGGCTCACAGGGGAGCATTTGCCCCGCGCTTTCCAGCGCCGCTTCAATTGTCACCAGCGGCGTTCCGACACGCGCGGTTATCACCAGCTCGGTCGGGTCGTAATTAACAATGCCGCGATGACAACGAACATCCAGCGTTTGCCCGGTGACAGGGCGACCTAAAAAGGCTTTGCTATTGCTGCCCTGAATCACCAGCGGCGTTTTATCGCTAATCGCCTGATTCACCTGCTCCAGCAGCGCCTGGCTGTAATCACACTCGCGTAGCATCAGAAACGCTCCAGTTCAGGGAAAGGTAAATGACCGTGATGCACATGCATGGCACCAAATTCAGCACAGCGGTGTAGCGTGGGAATGTTTTTCCCAGGGTTCAGCAAACCATCGGGGTCAAACGCCGCCTTGACCGCATGGAAGGTCGTGATTTCATCGCTGTTGAACTGGGCGCACATTTGATTGATTTTTTCTCGCCCGATGCCATGTTCGCCACTGATGCTGCCGCCAACTTCAACGCAGAGTTCGAGGATCTTCCCGCCCAGCTCTTCCGCGCGGGCAAATTCACCGGGTTCGTTGGCATCGAAAAGGATTAACGGGTGCATGTTGCCATCTCCGGCATGAAAGACGTTGGCAACACGTAAATCATATTGCTGCGATAAACGGGCAATGCCTTCCAGTACGCCAGGCAGGGCGCGACGCGGGATGGTGCCATCCATGCAGTAGTAATCCGGGGAGATACGTCCTACCGCCGGGAACGCATTTTTGCGACCGGCCCAGAAACGTACGCGCTCTGCTTCGTCCTGTGCCAGACGGACGTCAGTCGCGCCCGCTTTCAACAAGATGTCGTTAACCCGCTCGCAGTCTTCCTGTACGTCAGACTCCACGCCGTCCAGCTCGCATAACAAAATCGCTTCGGCGTCGACGGGATAACCGGCATGAATAAAATCTTCCGCCGCGCGGATCGACAGGTTATCCATCATCTCCAGCCCGCCGGGGATAATGCCATTGGCGATGATGTCACCAACCGCAAGTCCGGCTTTTTCTACCGAGTCAAAGCTGGCTAACAGAACCCGCGCCACGGGCGGCTTCGGCAGCAGTTTTACCGTCACTTCGGTGGTCACGCCGAGCATACCTTCCGATCCGGTGAACAGCGCCAGCAGGTCAAAACCAGGTGAATCCAGCGCATCCGATCCAAGCGTCAGTGCCTCGCCGTCCAGCGTTTGCACTTCAATTTTCAGCAGGTTATGTACGGTCAGACCATATTTCAGGCAGTGGACGCCACCGGCATTTTCCGCCACATTGCCGCCAATTGAACAGGCGATTTGTGAGGAAGGGTCCGGTGCGTAGTAGAGATTATGCGGTGCAACGGCCTGGGAGATCGCCAGGTTACGCACGCCTGGCTGCACGCGCGCGCGGCGACCAACGGGGTTAATGTCGAGGATCTCTTTAAAGCGCGCCATCACCAACAACACACCTTTTTCCAGCGGCAGCGCGCCACCAGAAAGCCCGGTGCCTGCACCACGGGTCACCACCGGTACACGCAGGCGATGGCAGACAGCCAGAATCGCTGTCACCTGTTCCATTTGCTTAGGCAGAACAACCAGTAATGGACGCGTGCGATACGCGCTCAACCCGTCACACTCGTAAGGAATGATCTCCTCATCGGTATGCAGGATCTCAAGTCCAGGGACATGCTCACGCAGTGCCATCAGTACCGATGTGCGGTCGACATCGGGTAAAGCGCCATCAAGACGCTCTTCGTACAAGATGCTCATGAGTAGGCTTCGCTTTGTTGTGTTGTGTGGCAGCTGATTTTTGCGCGCTGCTTCTGTGAACAGTTATTAAGCGGGCTTTTCGTTTTCGTCTATCTCTTTAGCTACCGGTCAGACCATTTTTTTTCCAGCTCTGTGACCTTGTCTTGGTTAACTCAATGTTAAATTGATGTAACATAATCACTTACGTGATGTGCGTGTTTTGCGAGTTAAGAACAGAAAAATTGGTCCTACCTGTGCACGAGGTCCGGGAATGAAAGATGAACGTCGCCCTATTTGCGAAGTGGTTGCAGAGAGTATCGAACGGTTAATTATCGACGGCGTACTGAAGGTCGGTCAGCCGCTTCCCTCGGAACGTCGACTGTGTGAAAAGCTCGGCTTCTCACGCTCCGCACTGCGTGAAGGGCTGACCGTGCTGCGCGGGCGCGGGATTATTGAAACGGCGCAGGGTCGCGATTCTCGTGTCGCACGGCTTAATCGGGTGCAGGACACCAGCCCGCTGATCCATCTGTTCAGTACGCAGCCGCGAACGCTGTACGATCTGCTCGACGTTCGCGCATTACTGGAGGGCGAATCGGCAAGGCTGGCGGCAACGCTGGGAACGCAGGCTGATTTTGTTGTGATAACCCGCTGTTATGAAAAAATGCTCGCCGCCAGTGAGAACAACAAAGAGATTTCGCTGATCGAACATGCGCAGTTGGATCACGCTTTCCATCTCGCCATTTGTCAGGCTTCTCACAATCAGGTGCTGGTGTTTACGCTGCAATCATTGACCGATCTGATGTTTAATTCAGTGTTTGCCAGCGTAAATAATCTCTACCATCGACCACAGCAAAAAAAGCAGATCGATCGCCAGCATGCGCGGATCTACAACGCGGTGTTGCAGCGGCTGGGGGCAGGCGCCCCGCGCGCGCGCCTACGCGATCC